>Ga0116229_10008849_pt1 | contig 15532 bp, 10 predicted proteins | sample S1TSphgellanicum_3_FD_87313 | JGI IMG/M metagenome (GOLD analysis project Ga0116229, IMG submission 87313) | Host-associated microbial communities from peat moss isolated from Minnesota, USA - S1T2_Fc - Sphagnum magellanicum MG | ecosystem: Host-associated > Plants > Peat moss > Unclassified... | reverse complement strand
TTTTTTTTTTTTTTTTAAAAAATTTTTTTGTTTATTTTTTTTATTAATAATTAAAGAAAGAGAGAAAAATAAAAAAAAAAAAAATGGTATTTGACAAAAAGGTCTAAAGGAAAAAAAAAATTTTTTTTTTTTTTTTTTTTTTTTTTTTTTTTTTTTTTTTTGGGGCGGGCCAAAATTCACAAATGTTTTGAGCACACAACATTGAAAATAATATCCCTGGGACTCTATCATGGTAATCTAGTAGTAGTGACTACAATTAGATTACAATAAGTTGTGAGTTTCAATTCCCGGGAAATCTAATACGGTTAGTAGTTCAAAATTTACAAAATTTTCAACCTTCCCTTTTGTAATTATTTAAGGACAAAACAAAAATCTGTGCAAGGAACTGGATAAATATAGTGTTATATCGTTCATATACTCAAAGCTTCATGGGAATTTTGGACAAAAAATAGTGGCAAAAAAAAAAAAAAGAACTAAGGAGCTTTCATTCCAAGAAATTTTATTCAATGCCAATCTTTTTTTTTCCCCTCTTGGATGGAGTCGATTGATCTATCAATCAATCGACTCCATCCCCAACTACAGCACTGACTCCACCTTCATCCAGTCAAGTTACGTCCTGCCATTCCATGATTCAGCGTAAGGCTTATGATGGACACTCATGATGTAACCAAATGCTACGTTTAAATGACAATTTTCACTCATTGTTGTTTTCACTCATGTAGCGGGTAGACACGCCAGTCACCGTACAGTTAAGGATTCACAACCCTTTCACATTCAAGGTGACAGACCTCCGTAGTATTAGTGGTAGACGCTTGGATGACAAAACACAACTTGTAGTAGTAGTAGTGGTGGTAGACGCTTGGATGACAAAACACAACTTGTAGTTTCCCCTAATGCACAATGAGTGCACATAAAGGAAAAGATCTAGATACCACCAAGAAACAAGCAAGATCTAGAAACACCTCAAATTTGGGCTCATTTGCAAACTAGTCATTTGCCAACTACTAGAAACCCTAGTAAGGACAATGCAAGGATGTTTTGTGTATTGTTGGATCGTGGATGTAGATATCTTGGGTTTACCTTGGGTCTATTCGGTTAGTAGTGATGTCATATGACAAATAGGGGTTTACCTTGGGTCTATTTGGTTAGTAGTGATGTCATATGACAAATAGACTTTTAAAGAGTCTAATATTGAACACAAACTATTTATCATATAACCTATAACTACTACTAACAACCCACTATGCCTTGCCCAAAGTAGTAACTAAGTGTCACCATGAATCAATTTCCCTTGTAGTCAACTATGTACCTAGTTAGTATGGTGTTAAGAGACTTAACATTAAAGTCCCTAACACCAAGTGTGAACGCACCTTAAGTATCATAGGTAATGAGGTGAGGGATGTAAGTGGTTAGTATGTAGGTAGATAAGTAAGTAAGACACTTGGTAAGTAATGAGACAAGTGAGGAAGTATCGTTGGTAAGGAGATAGGCATATGTAAGTGGTTATTATGCATAGGAGGCCGGGAAGGCTTGCTCTCAAGGGCCTCCTTTAATTTAATTTGAGGGTTGTAGCCTTGAAAATTAGGGGAGGGAGGTCTATGTGAGCATGTGTTTCCCAGCATAAAGCACAAAAGGGTTTTTAATTCAAATGATGGAAGGTTTCCGTGTGATTATTGCAAGGGTCCTTCAACTAAGGAACAAGTCTTCCATGTGGGGGGGGAGGTGCCTTCAAATACAAAGAAGAGAACTTGGAAGTGCTTTACTTAGGTCAGGAAATGTGAGTGGTTGTTATGTTGGTAGTTAAGGTAGGTAGAACAATTTGTGATTGCTTTGTGGGTAGATAGATGAATGTGGATTTAGTTATGCATGGGACATGAAATAATGTTTTCATATACACAACACAAGTATTGAACCATGGAACTAGACTAGAATCAAAACCAGAACCTTGAAAAAATTAAATAAAAATTCAACACAAGCTTAGGTTCTTTAGGTAAATAGGCTGAACTCTTTTGAAAAGTTATTAAAATAAACCAAATTAAAATATACATTCTTGTGGAGCGTATAATGTATACATAGAACTGAACTTGATTTTTGAACTCAATGCAATATGTTCTTGACTTTGAAAAAAGGTGCCAAAATTGAAACTACAAGGTTTCAAAATATGAAAATCCAAGCTCAAACTCACATCCCAAGAACTTAACAAAAGAAACACTATTACAAAATAAATGGGGATGCAGTTCATTAGTCCTCTTTCAATGTACTAATGAATTCATTAAATTTTCACACTCAAAAAAATCTTTTAAATTTTTTTTAAAAACATTATTACAAAATGTGGATGCTGTTCATTAGTCCTCTTTCAATAGACTAATGAATTCATTAAATTTTTATTATGATAAATGAATGAAACCAATGAATTGAATCAAAATCCAATGAAATCACTTGACAAACAGAAATGCACTCCAGTGAAATCACTTGATGAACAAGGACACCTTTTGTTGTAGTGAAAATGTTAATGTCAAAACCACGACCGAAACCAAAATGATCTTAAAATGGAAGAACCGACCAACACTGATACTAAACTACTGACTGGTTCACTGTGACGTCAGGGGTTTACTCTAAGGTAATCCAAACTTAACCCAGGCTACTTCTTCTACATTACATAACCCAGGCTAAACCTTACTCTAAGGTAATCCAAACTTAACCCAGGCTACTTCTTCTACATTACATAACCCAGGCTAAACCTTACTGTAAGGTAATCCAAACTTAACCCAGGCTACTTCTTCTACGTTACATAACCCAGGCTAAACCTTACTCTAAGGTAATCCAAACTTAACCCTAATGTTAAAGGAGTAGGGCAGAGTGGCGTGTGGTGGGCACAGTAAAAGTCCTCTTCTGGGGGAAGGGGGGGGAGCTGCTTCTGCTGCTGCCTAGTAGCTGCTGCACGAGGGGTGTGTTGCTGCTGCTACTTGCCAGTATTTTTTTTTGGGCAATTCTGTGCTATAGCCAAAAAGGTAATTATAGACAGGAAGATTTAGCCAAATTTTGTTTACAACTTAAATATGAAAGTTAAAAAATTTCAAAACATCCTTTCTATATTTTTTGGTTGCATTACTTGATGTGAACCACGTATAGAAATATTTCTATTTTTTAAAATTAAATTTTGGTCGAATTATGGCTATTGAAAATCTCAAAAAAAAAAACATGATTTTAACACTTTTGTTTTTAATATATCGTTTTTGGCTATATAAGAATATAGCCAGGAAAAAAAAACAAAAAAGCTAGTGTTACTTTCCGACACTTGGGAATGAATTCCCTCAAGCGCGCTCTCTCTATCTCTCTCTCCTTTTCCATCAAGCCTTTTTCCACTTTCACACAGACCCTTTTTTACCACCACAACTGCAGCAGCTCCGTTATGCAAAGAAGAAGCTGAAGAAGCTCAAGGACCCACTGAAGCAGCTGCTGCCATCACCTCTTTTGTTGGCTTGGGTGTCTTCAAAACAAAGTCTTTCTCCCCCATTTCATTCCATTCCATTTCCATTCTTTTCTCCTCATCACCCATTGCAGCTGGACTCGAGATCAGCTCAGCTGGGTGGTTCATGCTCACTCATAAGGCCTAAATCTCATGCCTTTCCTTTTGTTTCTTCCTTCCTTCATTCATTCATTCTTTCTTTCTTTCTTTTCTTAGGTGGTGCAATATTCCCAGTTTTGCAGTCTAAAAGTTGTGATTACACACCAAAAAACAAAAGAAAAAACAGCTACAGTATTAAGACTTTGCTTATTTGGGATATGAGCTTTCAAGGATTTTGAGTTTTGTACTAGAAGTCTTTCTGCTGTGTACTAGAGTCTAGACTTGGAAACTTGGCTTTTGCAAATCTCTTCTTCCTTCAGCAGCTTCTGCACTCTCCACAGTTCTCTCTGGAAGTGTTTTTCTTTGTTGGGACATTCCAGCTCCTGCAGTAGAGAAAACTTTCTGACACAGAAAGTTGGTAGTCTGTTCATCTCGGTGGGGATTTGGATCTCCCGCCTATATATCTTCCGAGCTGGATTGATTGCTTCTGTGATATCTAGTCTCTCCATTTTTTAATCTTTAACCTGGATTTTTCTTCTTCTCCTCTAGCACAACATTTCGCAGTTGTACTTGTCCAAGGATTGTGTTTCTGTTTCGGTTTTTTGTCTCAAATCTCTTTGGCTTTCCTTTTTGTCATGAGTAGTGAGAACGATTGGGTTCAGCTCGAGAAGGGTAAGAAAAGCAGCCAGCGCCGCCAGCAGGAAGAGTGCACCGATGAGCGAAGGATAGGGACCATCAGCTGAGCCGCGCGTCAGTACCGGAAAGGCACGAAGCAGCAGCAGCAGCAGCAGCAGCGTCCAATTCATACTTCTTCTTCAAAGCAAATGTTGAGTTTTGGAGTCTTGTCACGGATGCGGTACCTTCAAGCTGGCTCCTTTCTTCTTTGCATCATCTTGCTCATCAGCTGCTGCACAGTGCTGATGCCAAGCTTCTCTAGTGCTGCGGCTTTCTCTCAAACAGGTACATAGTACATACTCAGATCAGCCGCATTATCATCAACAACCCATCACTAGAGCTGCTCCTTGAAGGATTCTTCTCTGCACATGTGAAGAATCTCTTTCCAAAAATTCATGACTTCCATAGCCACCCATCAAACCATGAATTGTGCGTGAGATTCAGTTATGTACTACTGCTTCATGTAATTGATCTCCAATTCCAAACTCTGACGATTCCTCTTGTCTGCTTCCTAATTGTGCATGCACTTCAGCAGCTCTAGACGAAGGAGCCAATTTATTGCCATTAACCCAACAGGAGATCAGTACAACAAAAAGCTTAACAGCAGCAGCAGCAGCAGCAGCAGGTGCATGGATCACGAAGGGTGATGATGATCTTCATGAGACAGGAGGAATCATAACAGGTGCTATTTTTGCACTGTGATCCTAAGCACCCACTTCCAATTGAATCCTATTCTCTTGGGGATGCTTGCTTGCTTGCTCTTCACATACCAAAGCCTGATTTTAAAAAAAAAAATCGGTTTGTTTTGTGTTCTTTTTTCCTGGGCTGAACAAAGATTGCACGATTGGAACTTTTGTAAATTAGCACATGAAACCCCAAAAAATAAATCCATGCATGAACCCATTTCCTCCAGCAATTTCGTTTTAGCAAATCTTTCTCAATCTCTGCATGAACCCATTTCATCCAACAGTTTCTTTTTTGCAAATCTTTCTCCATCTCTGCATGAACCCATTTCCTCCAACAGTTTCTCTTTTTGGGCACATCATTCTACATCTCTGCATGAACCCATTTCCTCCAACAGTTTCTCTATTTTGGCAAATCTTTCTTCATCTCTGCATGAACCCATTTCCTCCAACAGTTTCTCCTTCTTGGCAAATCTTTCTCAAATCTCTGCATGAACCCACTTACTCCAACAGTTTCTCTTTTTTGGCAAAGGCTATCTCTAAAAAAACAAGAACCCATACCTTCTTTCAATACAAAAGCTTCAAAATGCAAAATGATTTCAGGAACCGTTTTGGGGTCTAATTTTGCTTTCTGCAAATGTTGTAGGTTCGCAGGGGGTGGTGGGCAGTTCTTATTCAGCGCCAAAAGAAGAAGCAGATGAATATAGTAGCGGAACAACAAAAAGCTTCTGCTCCAGGTGCTCGAGGTTAGAAGAGGGTGCAGGGACGGAACTGCAGCAGCAGCAGCAGCAAGAGGAGAGAGCAGGAGAAACTGCAACAACGCTGCAACAACAAGCAGCAAATGGTGGTTAGTACCAAGACACTCATCATTTGCCCAACTCTCCCTTGTCCTGTTTTAAGGGTTTCTTTCCATTAGGTTGTTGTGATCACAGGCCCTGCTCTATTTTAAGCGTCTCTTGCCATTAGGTTGTTGGGATCACACTTACACATACCAAGTGCTATCAATGGCACAACTGGAGACCAACAACAGTAGTACTAAGAATAGGAGAAGTTCCTTCCCAAAAGAAGAAAAATAAAAATTCAACTCACAGAAATAACTTCATAGTAACAACAATAACATTCCTCAAAGCATGGTGGGACCAAATGAAAAATTACTCGTACATTTTTATTGTTCCCATAACTAATTTGATAGTAACACCAAAACAACACCTAATGAACACTCTTCCAAATGCGGGTTTCTTTTTGGGAACAACTTCATGGAACATTTTAGTAGCATAGAAATGCTCCCGTAAAGCTCCTTAAAAATGAAACTAGCATTTATTAGTAGCCAAGAAATGTTCCCATAAAGATCCCAAAAAATGAAACTAGCACTTGGTAGTAGTATCCAAGGAATGTTTCCATGAAGTTCCCAAAAAATGAAAACTATAATTTATTATTAGCCAAGGGATGTTCCCATGAAGTTCCCAAAAAATGAAAACTATCATTTATTAGTAGCCAAGGAATGTTCCCATGAAGTTCCCCAAAAAATGAAACTCACACTTTAGTTCCATAGTGAAAAATACTTGATGAGCATTATTTTTCAAAATGTGGGGACCCAATGGAAACTACATTTGTTGTTTCCCTTGGGTTTCTCCATTCCAGGGGCAGAGGCAATAAACTTTGCTGGGGTCATAAATGGGAGTCAGTTGCTGGGGTCATTCTTTGAATTAAATACTTGTCATTACTTTTGAGTGATTGGGAGTCCCTAGAGACAAATACACAAGTACTTTTTCATTTATGGGGGAATGTTAAAATACTGCAGAGCACTTTAAAAGGGGGGGGTTATGTTCAATGTGACCCTAGGGGGAGAGGGGGCAAGTGTTAAAAAAAATGATGTTTGATAATTGCTCAAAATAATGTACAAAAAGAGTGTCTGTCTGGTATCATAGGTTTAGGGTTTAGGGTTAGGTCCTAGGTTACTTGGTTTCTCTTCTTTGTGTTTTTGGGTTTTAGGGTTTTGATATCAATCATGATCAGTGGCTGCTACTTACTGCTTTCACTCCACATCAATTCATGGCTTTTGGAGGGAGAGAGGGAGGGAGGAAGGGAGTCTTTATGGAGTTTTGGGTTTTTTTTTTTTTTTCTCCTGTTTTTCTTGGATTTTGAAGAATCCTAAATAGTATTGATGATTTTTAATTTTTTTCTGATATTAAATTAAAAAAGGAAATGAATTAACCAATAATAATTTCTTTTTAGGATACTTGCTTTCGTTTTTCAGGGAAACAATACTTTTTAAATTTCTGTATTTTTAATTATTACTTTGTGGGACTGGATTTGCTGATATGGATTTGTACGTGCAATGCCAGTCTTCAGTATGGATTTGGGTTGTTGCTGAAATTTCCAAAAAAAATCCTTTTTTTCAGATTTAGTAAGATCTGACTTTATTTGGAAGGATTCATCTTATTTTATTTCTTCCTTCGTTGGTAAGTTATTATCCCTACTTATTATGAATGTACTTATATCCGAGCAAAGAACACACACACACACACACACACACACATATATACAAGAATTTCATGTGTATCTGCAAAACTCTATTGTTGATACCTTGTGGTTTTTCCAGGGTTGAAGGGCAGTCCAAAGCCATCATCCATTGAATCATCAGATCTAGTTAAGACGCTTAATGTACCGACTAAGGCCAGAAGCTCAAGATTCAGGAACCGCCGGATGTTAGACCCTAGTAAGTTTGTCCCACCTCCCCTTCCTCATCATCTTATCGTGCTCCACAAAAGAAAACACCTTGGGGTTCTTCTTCTTCTTCTTCTCCCCCTGGTCACCCCGCCGCCATGCCGGGCATCCATCCACACAAAACTTCTTGTGGGTTTTGTAAAGTCATGAGAGCGTGATCAGAAAGGTGCAATAAGAATGAGAAGTCAGTAGTGGATAGAAATCATCCAAAAAAGGGACGCACAAAGTTGAGCAAGAAAGGTGTAATAAGAATGGGAAGTCACAAGTGGGTAGAAATCATCCAAAAAAGGGACGCACAAAGTTGAGCAAGAAAGGTGTAATAAGAATGGGAAGTCACAAGTGGATAGAAATCATCCAAACAAGGGATGATGCTGCACAAGTGGAGCAAGAATAATAATGATGGGTTTTGTGGGGGGCGGGCGGGGTTATTGCAGATCAAGTGTGCACAAACAAAGATGTTAGCATATTTCAGGGTCAAGTTGGCTTCTCAGGCATCCCGCAGTACATTGTGCAAATAGTGAACACATGCATGTCTGATTGTGCCCCATCAGATATTCATGTCTACTGTGGCTGGTTTGCTTCAGCCATGCTGGTTAACCCCAGTATCTTTAGTCGTGTTGCCTTCAATGACTGCTTAGTTAATGGTGGCCGACCCCTTAGACAAGGTGATATCATCCGCTTTGAGTATGCAAACTCGTTCATGTACCCTATACGCTTCAAGTCTGCCAGCTTTTGTTAAACTTTCTCTTTACAAAAAACACACTTCCTCTCCCTCCCCCCCTCCCCCCCACCAGTTTTGACCTTTGAGATTATTACAAATCTACAAACTTAAATTTGCTAAGTAATAAAGCTGTACATACTTTTTGGCATTCACCCTACACTTTGTTTGTCATGTTATTCGATCATATACCTAAGTGCTGGATTCATTAAACACTTAAGTTCCAATTTGTGTACAAAGTTGGTGTCTTCTTTGCAGGAATTTCCACATTATGTGGCCTAATTCTGAGTGTCTGCTGGGTTTTGAGAACTCTGTGATCTGAAGTGGGTTTAGTGTTTTGGGTTTAAGAACTTGTGGTGGGAGCTTACATAGTGTAGAGGGTTTAAGAAGAAGAGGAAGAAGTGCTAATTAGTATTATAACCAATGGGAGTGAAGAAATAATGAGTTATTTGGATGTGGGTTTATTGCAGATTGGTGTACAAACAAAGACATTAGCATAACACAGAGCCGCCTCGGCTCTACAGGCATTCCTCAGTACAGTGTTCAGATAGTGAACACATGCATATCAGAGTGTGCGCCCACAAATGTACATGTCTATTGTGGCTGGTTTGCGTCGTCGCCCCCTCCCAACCCAAACACCTTCACTCGTCTTGCTTATAACGATTGTCTTGTGAATGGTGGTCGTCCACTTGCTGCAGGCAGCATTGTGGAGTTCCAGTATTCCAACTCCTTCATGTATGCCCTTAGTTTCCGGTCAGCAAACTTTTGTAGATGAAATTCACTAGTAACTAGCAAACAAGCATATTATTGTTATGGGTTTTAGTGGCTGATTCAATTAGGCTTTGTTTCATTCAGCCAGGCTTCTCCCTCCCAAGTTGACATCTGCGGATCTTTTTGTAGATAAGAGTGTGGCACAAAACACATAGAATGTGGAACGGTCTTTTACTTTAAAGTGATTGCCCTCTTTCAATGTTCATGTTAAATCTCACAATGTCATGAACAAACTTTAAGAAAACGTTAGCTTCTCGCTAAAAGCAACATTGTGGTCCCTTAACCAAAAAAATGGGTTGAGAGTTTCACATGAGTTATAAACTATCTCCTGCTTCAAAGATTGGAAAGCTTGCATGACTTATTTCATGCAGGTTGCTGTTTTCTAGCAGTTGCTTGCCCGGTTGAGACATATGTGGGTGAGAGACCAAAAAGCTTCAGATTATCTTTTGACAAAAGGTCTTAAGGTAATGTGACTGGAAAAGATTTTGTTCTCAAGTTCTCTGATGTCCTGTTGCAAACAGGGTTTCTCTCAGCCACACTGGTGATTGATCATCCACAAGATGAATTAGCCAAATTTGGCTACAGGTCAGAGAAGAAAGTAAAAAATTTTAAGAATCTTGCTATAGTTTGGCGATTTGCTGAAACCTATTGTTTGAATATGGCAATTTCAGGAAATGTTTTTTATAATCAAAATCTCAAAATCTGGCAACTTTGGCATGCGATAGCCCTTTGAATGAGTGAGTGCGTACTGGAATTTTCTTTGTTGCCAAGTGGTGAGAATTAGCCCCAAATAAAGGGAAAAAAAGAAAACCAATAACAACAAAATTAGCCTGTTATCACAATCACCACCTGCTAGTATCACCCATCAAAAGGCCCATTGAACACTTTTCATAGTAGTAGCTAGCTAGCTACATCTGGAGGAACATGATGTTGCTATTGCTTAAATCCACAGGGGTCACACATAAAAACAGCAAATCAATCCAGCATTCAAGCAGATTATTAAGCTTTTTGCAGGATTTCCAAAATTCACAGAACCCATGAGCTGGATGTTGTTAAATGTAAATAAATACTTAAAAACATACTTGCATGTGCAATGACATGATGGAATGCTTTTACATTCAAAGAGCTCTGCAGAACATGCAAAAGGCACTTACTTACTTTACTGTCTGAACTGAATTGTCATATTGTTTGTTATGTTCAACCTGACATCACGAGAGTCCCGTCCTGGGGGAAACTCTATTCATATCAAGTGAGGAAGCTTTCCCAGGTTTTGCAACAAAAAGAAGAAAAAATTCAAGGGATGACTACACTACTCCCTCCCAACCTCCCAGTCCCCCAGGACAAATATTTGGTACTCATTTTTGGTCTAAAGTTATGTATACTTTGTGCCCACACAAACTAAACTTGTGGTGTCAGTCTGATCATCCTCTAGGGTGTAAGTTATGTATGTATGTCTTGTCTGAAACATTCGAGCACTGTCAAGGCACGACATGAACAACACACTCATTGGCTACCCATTGTGTGTTCTGCACTTTTGGGTGTGTGGTCTTTTGTTTGGACTTTGGTCCTTTCTTTTTTTCTTCTCTTGTTCCCTTGCCTGGTGAATTTCCTTTATTTATTTATTGTCATGGAATGTCAGATAACAATAAATAAATAAAGAAAAAACACCTGACAAGGGAACAAGAGAAGGAAAAAAAAAAGAAAGGATCAAAGTCCAAACAAAAGATGACACCCAAAAGTGCAAAACCCACAATGGGGAGCTTCAAGAGTAGAAACCAAGTAACCTAGGACCTAAACCCATCACCAGTTGGGAGCAGTCGGTGCAAGTTGTGCAAGGAGATGGGTGAAAATCCTGGAAGGGAGGGAGCAGCTTCATGTTACCAAAAAAACATTTGATCAGCAGTCTCAAAAGATTACATGTAAGTTACACATTTAGTGTGTGGAATTCACTATCATAAAAAAGCAAGCCCGAAAGTCTAGAACTTTGAATGTAATTGACAATATTGTGCTTCCTTAATCACTTCAATAAGGATTGTTTCTTCACATAAACTACTAGTCACAGTAATCTATCTTAGTATTTAAAAGATAGCTTGTTTGTTATGCTAACCAAAGCATCTAGTTATTTTCATATATGCTAAAGTCAGGACTAGTGGATAAGGCCTTTTCCTCTACACTAATTAATTGTGCTGAATCTGCCTCAAGGCTTGAAGTGGGCCTGGGTGGAGGCCAATTCGAACACTGAATTGGCCATGGATGCAGATTTGGCATAAAATGCATGGTTTTTCTTTGGGATTATTGCCTTTTAACTTTCTTAAAGAGCAGGCCAGCTACCCTACCTCAATGGCAGCTTTGGTCATAATTAATTGTTTAACAAGCACTTAATAATCAATCTGTTATTCCTTCTGTCATGAAAACCATCACTTCTTTGAGGTTTCTGAAAATAACCAAAACCAACAATTCCTCTGTTTTTAATAGAACTGAAGCCAATCGGTGATGGGCTGGTCTACCCTAGTTCTCCAATTCTGAAATAATTAAAAAAATTTGGACCCCACTCTAATGAGTTCAACTACATACTTGCTAGGAGCGAGAATTGGTCCTAGTCGACCCATTCTCTAGGACATTAGAGCTTCATAAGCTCAAGGATTCATGTTAGTTAAGATAAGATCAACTTAAAGTAGGAGAAGGAGCATTGCACCAAACTCCTACTAGGGAGCCCCCATTAGAGTGAGGCAGAGTCCAAGCTTGTTGCTTGAGGTGGATTCTAGGTTGTGTAACAAGGAGCTGGAATCAGCCTTTGCTCTAATGGGCTTGTGTACATACTTGCTAGGAGCCAGAATCAGCCCCTAGTCAGCCCACTCTTTAGAGAGTAATGCCCAAGGGTTGCTGGGGTGTTGCACAGCATAAAAATCAAAGGATTTTCATCCTTTTTAAAAAATAACTTTTGTATGATACCCGATGGGGGAAAAAAGGTTTTTAAAAAACAATGTGAGGCAATTTGAAAACCAAAACACCCATTTCTTGTGGCCATTTGAGAAATTTTGAAATGCCCCTTGGGTTCTTCCAACCTCCATAAGGGTGCATCCAAATTAATGCACTACAATATTTATAAGAGGGATTTTATGTATACATGAACTAGGGTAAAGTCTAAAGCCATTCATATATATATATATATATATATATAAAGGTATATGCATTCATGGGCAAGGCAAATGCCTCCTTCACTTTTGTAAAGGCCTTAAAAATTTCATACTAGGTTTTTTTTTCCCCCCTTTCAAGATCAATGGGTGAGATCTCTTCCAATTGGGTTTAGGGTTTAAACTTTAAAGTCTTTTTTTTCTTTTATTTTTTTGGGTTTAGGATGTAATTGATATAGCTTGTCATTTTTTGTTGGCTGTGGAGTGGTAGCAACTCTTTTTTTTAATTTTTTTTTTTGCTATGTATAGGAGGTAGAACCAGATTCAGTTTGGAGACAAACCTGATTAGGGCTTGTTTTTTTTTTTTAAAAGAAGAAGCAGAATCAAGAGTCTTGAAATGTGAAGAACTGGGTCTGCAACTGCATGGAAGGTTTTAGCAAACCCCCCAAAAAAAATTCCTTGAATTGGAATTGAGGGTTCTTTCAAATTGGGAGGGTTTAAGGTTTAGAAGTCGAAATGTTTAATTTTTTTTTTCAAAAAAACCTATAAAATCAGAAAATCCTTAAACCTAAACCCTAAACCCTAATTTTTTTGAAATTGAGACTATAGGTTTTCTCAAAAAATAAAAGCTAGACAACATTGGGTTTGAACTTCAAACTAAAGACTTCCCTTGCCAGATCTAGATCTGCTCTTGGGAGGGATATTCAATGTGAGATTCCTCATGTTTAGGGTAGCCACTGGAACACTGGAGGAGCCAGCACTTGCCCCTCTTAAGGTTTCCCCCCTCTCCCCCACTTAACAAGAAAGAAAACAAGCAGCTCCGCCACAAGAGGCTTTGTGTTACATGTTCCTACAATATGCTATATACATGTTTTCATGATTTTAAACTCAAGTTAAATGGGTAAAAAGTATAGGTACTGGTTTTATGATTAAAATCATTTTATTTCATTAGTACTAGCATATTGAACTTTTTGTTGGCTCTACTTGGACACGATTTTGTGCATTTACGAATTGAAATTTAGTTCCCCATTATAATTTAAAGGGCATAGACATAATATTTGCAAGCATATGCAATGTTTTGAAGCGGTCAAGGAGTATGCACAATGTAAAACTACATACCTAGATGATCCCAAAGAATGGTTATAATGAATGGACAAAATCTGAATGAAAAAGGTCGTAAAAACTTTTCATCCAATATAATGATGTCCCTTTTTACTTTGAACACTTTCCAGTTTCAAGATGTGGGGATGTTTTTTTTTGTTGCATATTGGGTTTAGGGTTTTGAGTGAAATGTGTTAATTGTCAATGTTTTGTTGTTGTGAGTGGTGTGTCTATTTAGTTAAGGAAGTATTTAGATTTTTTTTGTCATCTTGTGGTTGCCATATCAAAAAGCTTTGTGCATGTGGTCCTTGAAGAATAAACAAATAATTTAGTTACATGCACCACATGCAATAAATGATGCAACATTGGAGGTAATGGATGATGAAATTATTTTGGGGTGATCAAATGGGAAATGCATCATGTATCCACACATGTAGTTGCATATATTATGTTTTAAAAAAATGGAAACGTTAATGGTTTCTTGGTATACATTGGGAGTGTGTTTGGTAGTTTGAATGCCATATAAATTGGCTTGTGAAAATATGGCCAAGATGCTTCTATTACACTCGATTTGCATTCATTTCTTGGAACATTTGTCCATATATGGTCTAGTTGAAATCCTTCTTTTGTGGTGTTTCCACAAAATTGGGAATTTAATTCAAATTTATCCATGAATGTAATAATTCTTGTTTGTTTTTGGCATGATTCTTGTTTTTTAAGATGTCAACATTAAAATCTTTTAATATAATCTTTGGGCAATGTTTTAATGACTGTTCAATTATATTTTGAAACTTTTGAGGAGTGTAGAAATTGAACATGAATAAGTTTTATACACAAATACAATATGTATTATTTTTCATGTATTAATATTAAAAGTTGTCTTTATGTATTCTAAACCATTATTGGTTGTTACATTAAAAGAATCCAAATGCATGTGTATGTCATACATCATCACCAACCCATGACCATCATGAATTGAAACATATGAATTTGACGAATCTACAAATTTGTGCACATTAGTTGATGTATGATGTATTCTTGTTTCTATAAGACATAAAATATGAAACATTTGAAGGTTATGGTCATGGTTGATGTCTTCATAATGTTGGCATAAAGAAGTTGTATTCAAGGCTTGTATAATTACATGAAAATGATGTAATTTTTTAAACTACTAAATGAATGGTATCCAAGTCACAATTGTTTTTAATCTTTTCATTTCTATATGTACTTTTGGATCCACACAAATGTTTTTATGTTGGAGGGGAGCTAATAAATACAATTTTTCTTTTGTTCCAATGTGAGACAAAATTATATATGCTAAGTTGTGTTTCTTAACATTTGTAGGATCAAAAACCAATTCATCTAAAGATAATCCTTGGGAAGGATGGACAATTATTTGTACTACAAGTGGAATTGAAAATTAAATATTTGTTATGACAAATGATTGGGTCTTACTAACTTTTATATTTTTGGTGATAGGTTTAATTGGTGTCCATTTTGATTTAATGTTGTCATTATAATAATGATTAATTTTTTTTCTCATTAATATTCCAATTTTAAAGTTTTAAAACATTATCCACATTATGGTTTTGTTGTTATGTATTGTTGATGTTTTAAATATGTCATCGGTTCCATTAACAAGACCATCAAATCTTGCATAATTACCAACACATAATTTAACCAAGATTTTTTTTTCTATGAATTGTAGAATGCAAACCTACAATTTTGCTTGGATCATTTGAAAGTTTATAAGATGGTGGGCATGATGAATGACTAATGTCCATTTCTTTGAAAATAAATGTTGGACTTGATGTGATAATGAACACATTTTCATTATGTTTTTGCACAATTTTATTTGTTTAAAATAAATGTGGAACAATAAAATTTATAGGTGGTTATCGATAACAAATTGAATATCTTTTATATTTTTTATCATTATATGAATTTTTTTCAAAGTTTGTATAAAAAGCATATCAAATTGTCACGTAACTTTATTTAATTCATAACATTGGACATATGTTTGCCAAAAATTTGGTGCTAGTGCATTAACATTATCCTTGACATTTTGAAAAATTCAACTATCTTTCATAGGCGATTTGACGCGCTCCCAAGTCATGGGGTGAAACCCACTTGAGGGTTTCACAAAGTCAAGTTG
>Ga0116229_10008847_pt1 | contig 15532 bp, 8 predicted proteins | sample S1TSphgellanicum_3_FD_87313 | JGI IMG/M metagenome (GOLD analysis project Ga0116229, IMG submission 87313) | Host-associated microbial communities from peat moss isolated from Minnesota, USA - S1T2_Fc - Sphagnum magellanicum MG | ecosystem: Host-associated > Plants > Peat moss > Unclassified... | reverse complement strand
TCTTGCTGCTGGCATCTCAGTTGTCCTGATTTCCATTTTCATTGCAATTTTCATTATTGGCTCAGGAGCTTCACTGAACTGATGATGATTCCACAGTTAATAAATAGAGATATCAGAAGAACTACTGTTTGGTTTTTCTAATACCTCTATAATGTCAGAAGGTGTCCAGATCTGTTGCATAGTGCCACAAGATACAATAGATTTCCCAAATGATGGACCTTATGAGGACAATGGACATACATACTATGATACATTAATTTAGAGCCTATTGATTGCAGAAAACAATATTTGGATTTTAAACTCTGATTTCAATTGTAGATGGACATATTATGGTATATATCATGTTGCACAACTCAAGCTCCTTCTGTGTGTCCTATTAGGTAATGCAGTTAAATTCTGTACTTTTCTCGAGTTTTGCACCTTGATGAGAGGAAGTGTGCAAAAATGGGAATTTGGAACTATCCAAATCAAGTGTGAAAATAGGAAAACATAAACAAAAAATGAAGAAATTGTAACACAGGAAAATTCAAAAAGAAATCTTTGAAGATTGGAACTTAGATGGCCTGAAGGAAAAATGAATGAGAAGGTCATTTCCACAATGGATCAAATTGCAAAGTTTGCATATTTTAGAACAAATTATAGTTAGCCTCTATATTTTAGAAAACTTGTGGACTCTTTCTTGATTTTTCACATATTATTCACAATTATTCTTGTAGAATTTTTAAAAAAAAATTGGAATCTTCAAATTGCCATGGTTGTAAAGGTGCCGACCCCACCAAACAAACCAACAACATAAGTTACTGTGAACACTTAATTGAATTTGTTCTTTCCCTAGCAACCCTTCAAATTTTGTGCAAACAAATGTTTTTAACCATGATATGGTAAAAGGCCACAATTCAGATTCAACATGAACCCTAGGATGTTCATTAAACTACACCTAAAGATAGAATTCTCTTATAGACTATGTAGTATTTAGATATTTTACAAATTGTGCATCATTAGATTTAAAGGTTGCACTATGTAAAAAACTTTGAAACTTTTAGTTGTTGTTAATTTTGCAAAGGAATCTAGGTATTAGAATATTGGACCCCGTGAAGTTTCACCACTTTCCCATTGAATTGTGTGCACAAACTAGAGGCAAAACATTCAAGAAATGTATCACATTGACTATGCTGTTGGAGTGCTCAATGTTGTGACATTTAGTGCTGAGGTCTACCTAGGATTTTAGTGTTTCTATTGTGTTCATGTAAAGAATTTCAAAAGTGCTTTGTTTTTTAAAGCTTTAAGAGCAGTTGTATTCTTGAGTCAAGACACTACAAATTCAGACACAAGCATGACAAAATGCATATGTTCTTCCTTTCCCAAAATATTATTCTTCTCAAAATTTCTTTTTCATGTTTTGTTCTAGGTTTGCCCTTGAATTTTATGAGAATTCCTCACTTCTGTATCCACTACTTGGTTGTAAAATGTAGCTACCTAGAACAAAATTTCATCTTTCAATTCTTTACATTTTATTTTTTGCTTTTGTATTTAATGCTAGAAAAAGAGAGTTCAAAGTTGAAAGTTGTGATTTCATATTTAATTGCAACTTTTTCATTTCTTCTTTCCCACATCATAGTTGTGATCCATGCGATTATGAAAAAATCAAGTTGTTTTCAACAATTCATTACAACAACATTTTAGTTTATTTATGACCTCTAAGTAAATTTAGATTTTCTACTTTTGATGTTGTATTTGCATACTTTTAGGATGCACTTACTACAAGGTTGTAGTAACTTGAATTACTTTTTGTACTCCCATTGCTTTTTTTATTTTTGTATTTGTGATTTCCTTGCTAGGTTAATGTGGTGTTTTTATATATCAACACTACATTGTAAAAGACCTATGTCTTCTATTGTGACTACAAAATTTATTGAAGTTAAGGTTTAGGGTTTAAGATATCAAAACTTTGTTTAGGGTTTTATGTCTAGGTTTTACATCAATTTGTTACACATTTCAGAGTAATAACATACATTAAAAAATCATATATGATTTATTTAATATGATAAGTACATCCCAAAATTTATGGCATGATTAAAATGTTTAAAATGTAAAAGATTATAAATTCACTTTTACTTGTTGGTAAAGATCACCAATTGGTATATTTTACTATACTTTCACCTTTTAAAACTTTTATGTTGTAGAATTCATTTTGCCTAAATTTCTTTATATGCTAGCACACATTATTCTCCTATCAATGCCAATTATTTTTGTTTTAAAAATTTTATATTAAAACTAATGATTTTTTTAACATCATGATTAATTTTTTGGAAAATCTTATTCATTAACCATGAAATGATAATCATGTTTCTTGCATGTTTAGCCAAGGCTAAAGCACTCATCACCAACAATGTAAGAACCTCACGAACCCCCACCTTCTCAATATACAATATTTAATCTAAATATTTTTACCTTAAATAATACAATATAATAGTACTTGGTGGCCACTATGTGCAATTTAAAAATTGCAAACAACATCTAGTGCCCATATCATTGAGGAATGCATGATTTTTTATAATCGAAAAAGATGGAAATAAGCACCTAGTGGCCACTAGATGCTTTTTTCGTTGATGAATGGAAACAATGGAACCTAGTGACCACTAGGTTTGTTTTTAGTTAACAATGAAAAAAGAAAGGCACTTGGTGCCCCCCAAGTGTAATTCTCATTAACAAAGAGGAAAAAAAGGTATGTGGTGACCACTAGGTGTTATTAATCATCAACAAAGGGGAAAAAAAGACATTAGGTGGGCACTAGGTGCCATTCTTGTCAACAAAGAGGAAAACAAAAACACATGGTGGCCATTAAGTACTTTTCTAATTGATAAAAAGAAGAAAAAGGCACTTGATGGCTGCCAGATGCCATTTTCGTTGACAATGAAAAAAAAAAAACATATGGTGGCCACCAAGTGCCCTTCAAGCTGACAATGAGGAAAAAAAGGACTTGGTGGCAACCAAGTATGCTCTTAATCCATAAAGAGCAAATGAGAAAAAAAGTTGATGATGGAAAAATAAAACACATGGTGGTCGCCAAATGCCTTTCTCATCAATGAAGAGCAAGTAGAAGCACCTGGTGGCCATTAGTGCTATTCTAATTGACAACAAGGGAATAAACGACTTGATGGCCACCAAGTGCCCTTTTCGTCCATGAAGAAAAAATGGGACCTAGTGGCCACCAAGTGTTCTTTTAGCCAAGAGAAAAAAAAAGACTTAGTGGGCACTAAATACCAATAATTTGAAAAGGTTTTATTGCGATTAATATTGAAAAATTTCCAAGAGAATAGTTAGCTGGATGTGAATTGTTTTACAAAAGTTTAACCAAAAATCCTTCAAGCCTTGTATCCAAGGTCTTGGGTACATATGTGGGTTTGGAGGAAGCAATTTTTAAAGCAAAACCTTGGAATCTAGGAGATAGTTTCATCTGTTGCCTCATGGGGCATTGAGTTGATGAGTTTAGCAAACCCCATTTTTGAATTCCATGTCATAATTGGGAGTGGAACTAATATATTTCACCAAGCCAATGAAACAAACCTATAAAAATACACATGAAATCTGTGAAAAATGCTTGTGCATGTATTCAACCCATTGAAGAAAAAGACCCTACCAGGACTAATCTATGATCCAAAAAGACTAAATGAAACTATTTTTTTCTATAACCATTGAACATAAGAAGGGGCTTCAACATAAAAAGCCTTATAGAGCTAAAAGGGAAAGATTTAAAAGGGAAAGATGTGAAAGGGAGGGTGAAAACACATTACGAGGGCGCCATTTGAGGCACTTTCACAACATTTATGTAAAATATATTTTTGCAAAACATATTGCATTTGATTTTGGGTTTTATTTTGAGTGTTTGGGCTTGATATTTTGATTTTCACAAAATTAATGATACTTAGTATTATTTGGATTTTTTAAAAAAAAAGCTTAAATTCAAGGAATAATTTATATTTATGGTATATATAATATAGTAGAGCATGTTTTTGTTTTTGGACTACATTAGGTTTGGGTTTGAATTAGTTAACCAAAAAATGTTTGAAATGAAAATTTAAAAAATGACCCACTTCACATATCTTGTCATCTTCCATTTGAAAGTGACAGTTTGTCAAAATGTTAATTTATCACATACTTATGCTCATTGCCCCCAAAAACACCCATTTGGTGATATGATAATTATCAAACTCTTCACATAACTCACAAACTTATTCCAATCATATGGAATCACAATGTTTAATAAAAATTACAAATTTCATAAAGATTAAAAATCATTTCAATCATTGTTTGAGTATATTTTCATTTTTAAATACATAGTGACATACATTTTTTGTCACAAATATGTTTTGGAATTGCAAAATATAAAATAAGAAAAAAAAATTCTTGCGATTGAATTCTTTGTGTTATAATCTACCATATTATGCAAATTTTTTAGAAAAACATGTTCCAATATTACCATAGTTGAAGTTCAAACATGGACACCCCTGGAAAACAATACAATGTGACAACATCTCCCCCCCGCCCCCCCTTAGTGTGCTATCACCCGAGAGATGGGATGAGATGAAGGCAACAGTTGATGTGGATAAAAAGGAAGGGGGTTTAAATTCTTTAAAGTGTACCAAAATCTTGTCATAGTGTCACCCTTTTTTGTATTTTTTACCTAGTCCTTTTTCATCATGTAAGAACACATTTATGGGGGTGAAATCACAATTAAATGTACAACTAAAAGTACTTACCAATTTACTTGTCAAATGAACAATAAATAGGACTGAAATCCATCCCAAAATTGTTATACATTCAATTTTTTTAGTTGAATGATAAATAACAAGATACCATTTCATAATTATGCATTAATTTTAAAATTTTGCATTGTAAAAGTAGGTTTGAAGTCAAATTTCAAAAATTCAAGTAGTTTTTAAAACCTACTTTTTGTAATGTAACATTTGATTCAAGTGTGTCAAGTATATTCTACCTAAAAGAAAATAAATTTGTTTTTTTGGTGAGGCCTTTGAATATACAATGATCTTTATGTTATAATTTCATGAATACATGTATATTTCATTAAAATTTCTAATGAAAAAGTAGGTTTGAACACCATATTGACCAATCAATTTCAAACCTACTTATTCCCTACTTTTATTATTCCAATTTACAATAAACCCAATTGAAGGTTCAATATTTTTAAATTACTTTAAATAAAATTTGAATATACTTTGTTATGTTTTCGTGAAAATTTTCCTATTTTTGAACTTGTTATTATTTTGATAACTTTTTTGGTATACTTTAACATGCTTTCACCCATGGATGATTATGATGGAATCTAAAATTGTAACATGGTTTAAAATATAATCCTTTTCAAATTTTTGAGATTTTTTGATTTATTATTTTTTATGAGGATCAAAATATAAGGTAAAAAAGGAATGTAAATAGGACTAGGCCTTTTTTGTCTTGTGTGGTACACCTTAAAGGATTTTCACCTAAGAGAAAACCATCCCACCATCCCATTTACTTGTTGCGCATGTGAATAATTCAATGACTATGCAAAAACCTATCAAGAAAGTAAAAAAGGAAAAGACGATAAGGTGAAAATCTTTTAAGGTGTATTACACCAAATGAAAAAGGCCTAGTTTTTATTGTAGTCCTTTTTTACCTTATAGTTTTGATCCCCATAAAAAATAATGAGTTAAAAATTGTCAAAACTTTAGAAGGATTATATTTTAAATCATTAAAATTGTAAATTTCATCATCATCATCCATAAATGTGTCTTTACATGATAAAAAAGATTAGGAAGAAAAGATAAAAAAAGGTGACGTTGTGACAAGATTTTGGTACACTTAAAAAAATTTGGATTTGGTAGAGGAAAAAAAAAAGAAGATAATTTCAAGGACCTTGTCCTGCAAAACACCTACACTGTTCGATGCTTCCAAATGTACATTAGTTAACAAAACAATAAGGGGGTGAGTATAGTGACCTCTTCCCACATAGGAATAAACCAATTGTAGGGGTCAAAATTCTCATATGTTGATTGTTTCTTGTGCCAAGACAGATTGTGTATCGTCTTTAAAATAAAAGTTAAGATATTATAATATAACTCAATTGAATACATTTGCCCCATTTTTGTTCTACCAATTGACCCTAATAATCCAAACAAAATTGCAAGGGAGAAGCCAAAGTTGTGGGTGAATTGGGTATGTAATAATCTAAAATAAAATATAGGGTGGCTTTACTATGTATATATAAAAAAATTAGATAATAATATTGTTATAAAGGACAATTATCTGAATAATATCCGCTAAAGATGGTTGTTTGATGCATGTAGATGTCAAACTTTACATTAAGTGTCCCTCCGGAACAACAATTTGGGTATCATTGACATGTTCATAAGCTTCCATCCAGCTAAATGGATGATGATCTAAAAATTCATACAATTCCATCCTTCTACAAAACTATAGCTTTGTGACAAAATGACATCGAATTTTCACCTTTGTTACAAGTGTATATGTAGTAAACCACCTTCACATGCGGAAATTTGGCTAAATTTAGCCCCAAAAAATGCAGCTGCAAACATAACCATTGAGATCCTGATAAATTCTAGAAACTGCATTTCAAAATATATCAATGCTATCATTTTTCTTGAAAAAAATAAAAATTAACTAAAATTATTTCGAAAATCTCAGTGCACAAACATTTGTTTCAAAGAAATCTTAAGGGAATTTAGAAAAAAACTTCAAAATATTTATGTGCACAAAGTTATATTAATTGCAGCCTTTAATTTTCTAACAAACTGGTGCAAAAATGCACCCAAAAAAGTTTAAAGAAGAAAATAATTTCACAGATTTTTCAAAATCTCCCCAAATTTAATCACACCCCACAAAAGAGTTCACCAGATTTAGACAGGTTCCTAGTGTTAAGTCAGGTTTTCTCCCAGATTTTCTACTGTTTTGAGAGTTTTCCAATAACTTGTCCCCATCAATGCTAATCCTTTTTGGGATGATCACCACTAGTGCTCCATCACCAAAATGGGAAAAAAGAAAAAGAAAAAGGTTGATGAACTGTGAACTCTCTTCTTCTTAGACAAAACAATTGACTACACTTCAAGAAAAGAGAGGAAAAGAATGTTCATAACTAAATCTGTATGATGAGTTGGAAGCTGCAGCAGCATATATTGGGATCTTCAAATCATGAGAGACGTCAAGCCTGTGTTCCAAAGTTTGACAAACCCAATCTTCAAAGCTATGTGAAGATCAGCCCTCAGCCAATGAGCTTGAGTTGGGGGTTCCAATGGTTTGTCGTGTTGGGTCTGCTGTTGTGCTTTTAAAAAAAACACAAGAACCGAACTATCTGAAGATCATGATTCTGGTAAATTGAAGAGTACTCATATTCATGATGTTGCAGGAAGGAATGGAATTTTCTCTAGACATGCCTAAAAACTCTGGAGTTTGCGTTTGCACTTAAATTCCTCGTTTCGAGTGCACTTTGACACTTACAGTATGTAGCACTCAATAACTTGGACTTGACCTCCATTAAACCCGTGGCACTGAGCTGCAGCACATGGGAATATTGTTCTCCATTGTCATCTATTGATCGTGGCTATGAGTCCACATGTATGGATGCGCTCGTGCCTCCACCCTTAGCGCATGCAGGTAGAAATATAGTTTAAGTGTATCATGGGAAATGATCAGTAGTTTCAAGACCATTTCAGAAAGAAAGAAATCAGTTATTTCTTTAACTCAAGTCTTGCCCCCCGCCAAAAAAACATTCATGATCTCTAATAATTCATGCATCACATGATGTCTAGGGTTTTTCTTTCAATTTTGTGATAATATCGAGAATTTGGCAAAGTTTCCTGAACATTAGCCAAAAATTGTCGCACATTTTACACTAGAAAAAAAACATTTATCCAAAATATTCCAAATTTTTAAAAAGAAATACGAAAATTTTATTGCAAAAATAACTTGGCAACTTGTCAGTAAATTTTTCTTTGGGGCTGGACTCAAGTGAAAAATTTAATGCTGTAATTTACAATCATCATCTTGAAAGTGCACGCTTTGCGCAGTACGTCCATTTCATTTGGTAGCCACTAGCAGCGGTAGGCGGCTGTAGGCACAAGCTACGAACGTGCTGCTAACAGATAAGACAATTTATAGACTGTCACATCTGTTAGTTATAATCGCACGGACGCACGGACGATTGGCACGATGATAGGACAACAATAGATAGCTGTAACGCACGTGAGGCAGCACGTATATCGTAACGGGGCTAACTAAAATTATTACACAATTGAAATCGATTGATAACTACGTGGGTGCGCGTGACCTTACCGACACGTGCAGAACTTACTACGAAATTGGAACCCTACGTACATATTAGTCGGCTTGGATTTAAATTGCTCAATTTACACGTGCACTGATTAGCCGGATATAGCTTGCAAATTGATTAGCCAATTGAAGTTACCCGCATAAGAGCTGTTGTCCAAGGTTTGTGAACTAATTATGCTACAAAAAGAGGCGACGTACAAGCTTCGCCGGACAGTATGTATTTATGCAGCTACAGTTGGACGAGTTTCTCTTTGCGGAAAAAAAGAGGACTATCTCAACTGCATTTGGATTTTGCGTTCGCGCGAAAACGGAGCACGAAGTAGCCTCATGAACTGCATGATGATTCCTACTGCATTGGATTTTCCATTGGCGATAAAAGAGTCGCTCTGATCGACATCACGTTATCAAATTTTTGTTTCTTTTTGCAGTTGGACTTCAGGAAATGTGCCCAGGGATGGTGTAATTAATATTCAGTAGCCATGGACTAAGACCACATATTAATTTACCATATCAAATAGGGAAAAAATTTCTTGAAACTTGAATTTTAGTATCAATCAGAGGATACAGAAAAGTTAGCCTCAGCTCACGAATTTTCGCCAAATTTCAACCTGAAAAGTAATATTTCGACCTAAACAAAGGAATTTTCAAGGAAAAAAATGGCCCAAATTTGCCAGACAAAATTATTTTCTGGATGATGGCCACTTTGACTGCATCAAAACATCCTTAAAAGAAACCCTGGTTAGCCTCATCAGGCGAGCTCAGTTTCTTTATGGGGGGCTACTGAAAATGGAATATTAGGTCACGAGTTCCCTTTTTGAAGGAAAATAAATTCACGTACAAGGGTCAGAAAACTGTTTTCTCAGGGAGGCTTTTGCAACATTTATGCTTACTGGCTACAGTTTCAGGGATTCCCTGAAATAAAGGCGGCAGTTACGTCAAATTCTGCCTAGGGATGCTCGCCACCTGGCTCCGTTAAGAAAGTGAGAAATAAAAAGCACTGAACAGGCTTAACACTTAACAGTATCAGAATGCTCATAATTCCACGTGCAGCAACAGCGCTCATGATTGATGACAAAAATTCAGTTAAATATCAGCAGCTTTGCACAGATCTAGTCTTGCATGTATGGCTTTTCAGATCACCTATGTTACGTTCCGAATAGATAATTAATTGAGTTTGAACTTCGAAATCTGAAGCTGGAATGTGATAATCTTTCTAGCTTCTGCACGTGTGAGAATACGAGATCATCACACTAGAATATAAATTCTCCTAATTTCTTCTAAAGATGGACTATCTTTGCAGCAGCATGTGAGAGAGATCATATGAGAGTTCAAATTCTCCTAATTTCTTGTAAATATGGAATATCCTTGCAGCAGCATGTGAGAGAGCTCACACGAGTGTGCAAATAAATTCATTGATTAGGGACCTTAATCAGGTGTGGCCAGCACCTGAGTAGCTCATGATATCTGCATGCACAGAAAGATACATTCTACCCTTTCAAAACAAGTTTCCAACAATATGAACTCCAACAATTACTGCACCCGAAGACGTACACTAGTATGATAATAATTGTAAGGCTTGTCACCTCTTTTTATCACAAGCATTCATGAATGAGACAGTGGGTTGTCAAAAAAACACACTTAGATCTTGCAAAATCTTCACAACTTCATTCCATCTATCTATTCATTCATAGAGCAGCTCCATAGCTGTCTCTTGTACGTCGATTATAAATAAAATGGATCAAACTTTTGAATAGATTGAAGGGAGTCTGATTAAATAGGTCATCTGCACTTTCATCTCAAAGTTCTCTGTGTAAGTTCTTAATGTTCACCCTTCAAATCCTTAATCCTACTTATAACTGCAGCTTAAGTACTGCAGTAGCTAGGTCATTGGTACTCTTGTTGTTATTGGGACTCGATATGCCTGTCTTGTGATAAAATTGATACCCCAGCTGGAGCAGTTCCGCAAATCTCTACAATATGCATACTGGGAGTCTGGGACACAAATATATGCATGTTATATGTTCTGCTGCAACTTTTTGTTTTCATGACGATCTTAAAGTGCATCAGTGCCCTGAGGTTCAGAACTTGAGAAAGAGAGAGCCGGAGATGCTGGAGACTAACCAATTAAGCTGCTGGTTCAATGTTCTAGATTGATCAAGCAGCTGCAGCTTGGACTTCATTACCTGGGGCCGGGAGAGAATTGAGAAAGCTCAGAATTCACATGATCATACAGTTTCTAAGCTCTGATAGAACCATTTTGAATGGAACTGAGATCTGTGCACCTAGCTGGCTAGTTCAGAATCATGGCCAAAGACAAAGTTCAACATCACGAAGTGCATTTCCCATTGCAAAATTCAAAAACTGTAGAACTGTGGGGGCTTGCATGACAGCTTCAGTCATGAGTCTTGTGTCTTCTTGAGTTCTTCTGCACATAAGGAAGATGAAGAAACTGGAAAGCTACTGTGCGAGAGGCATGATCAATCATCTCAGAGCTGTTGCAAAGTCTGATCACTAGTCTCTTAGCTGCAAACCAAGTCGAAGCAGAACTGTCCAAGACAAATGTCAACCATCTTCTAGCTAGTTAGATAGACAAAGATCTATTGAAAAATTCATTTTTCAGCTGCCTGACTCTTCGAATCTAGTACAAAATTGCAGTCACTAGTATAAAAAAGAATGGAACTGAGATCTGCACCAAACTAGATTAGAATCATGGCCAACGATAAGTTCAACATCACCATCATTTAACACTGCAAAATTCAAAAAATGTAGAGTGGGGGATTGCATTACAGCTGCAGTTGTAAGTCATGTGTTTTCTTGAGTTTCTTCTGCACATAACGAAGATGAAGAAACTGGAAGCCAAGTCAAAGTTTCTGTCCAGAGAAAATGTCAATCATCTTCTAGCTAGTAGCTAGCTAGATAAAGGTCTGGTGAAACATTCACTTCTCAACTCGTTAACTCTTCCCTAGCCCTTGGAGATCGTTTTGAAACCGACCTACAGCACTCCCAGGGAACCTACTTATTGCAAATGTTTTTTCTGTGTTTTCCTTGAGATTTTCCAATGTTATGATTTACCAACCTGCATGAGTCATGACACAAATTCCTGAAGATATGGATCTGCCCACAGCCCACTTCCCGAAATCCAGCATTGCAGCCAATGGGTACTTCCTCGCATCATGAACTATAGCATACACTTTCGGGTGGAATCACGCATTCCCGTTGTTGTTGGGACCATCTTCATGTGGGCGCAGAGTTTCGTGATCTTCCAGCTGAATACACAAACCACAGACATGAATCATCAGCTTATGATCCCGAAAACCCGAAGACATGAAGAAGAGGAGAATCATGAATTGAATCATGAGCATTCACACCTGCAATATTGCATCTGCAATTCCAGCTTCGACAACAGTGCCATCTGCTCCTTCTGCAACGTTCGCAGTTTCGGCATGATATTCTGTCCACACCAAAACATATAGAATATGTGAGCAAAAGAAGTTCCTGATCATCTGCACTCAGTCGCACACCTATGAATCTGACATTTTAAGCTGCTGGCTGTGTTTTGCAGAGAGAATCTCATCATGGACCACCCACAACCTGAAGACAAGCATGAATATCTGGAAAGGCCTCTAACCCTAGGACCTGCAGCTTGTACATACAATACACCCACTGGGGTTTGAAGGAAGATATTTACCAAGGGCAGCTTGCTGTGTAATAGTGGCCAGCACATGCACAATATCACTGTTAAGCATATCTGCAGCCAGACGCGTGTTGTATTCCGCTGTAGCATAGTCGTAAAACGCACTGCAGCACATATCAATCCATCCAGAAATGAAGTATCATGGAGGTCCAGCTGAAGCTCAGAGATTCAGATTCCACAGAACATGAGTGTGAGTTCACGACCAAAACTTTCAAAGAATCTGGTGATGAGCAGCAACATGGGTGATGGGATCTTAGATTCTTATACCTGACTGCTCCACGCCACCCCGGCAAGTTGCTTCGTGTGTAATAATGCAGAAATGCTCCAGGACGAAGAGGAGGCATTGTCAGCAATGCCTGGACAACGTGGAGCCAACACAGCTCAGGCGGCGGCGCCGGCATCTCCCCCATCGGTGGTTGCGGCGCCCCGGGGATTGCGGGGATCGGAACCCTAGTGGGAGTCTCTGCAGCTGCTGCGAGTTCTGGAGGAGGATTCTCGTCCTCTGCGGCTTCTACTTGCATACCCTCATCAGCTGACCCTGCAGGAAGCTTGTTGAGGTTGGAGTGAGCCATCTTGTTTCTTTCTTGTTTGGGTGTAACTTGACAGCGATGAGGTGAGCACGAAAGCTTACGGATATTCCAGCAAGACTTCTAGAGAAGCAAGCTGCAAATCGCTTAGAAGGGAACTTGGCTATCTATCTTTGAAAAACCGAAAGAAAGTACGAGCTCGAGAAACTTTGCGAAGTACGAAACCCTGAATGATCAGAAAGGAAGATACGGAAACACAAGCAAAGGAGGTAACTCTAGCGAAAGACTTGTCTACAGAAAGGAAGGTACGGAAAGAAAGAAGATCGGGAAACAAACGAAAGAGTCGAGAGAGAAAGACAAAGACAAAGGAAGCACAAGCAAAGGAGGCAAGAGCATAAGACGAGCAAGGAAGGACGATCGGAAAAGAAACGGAGTGAAGAGAGAGAGAGAGAGGAACGGAAGGACAAAGGAAACAAGAGGAAACAAGAGGTTTGTGATTCCCATATAACTAGGTGAAGTGTACAAGCCATTTGGTTTTATTGCTGGTGAACAGGGGTTTCTATTGCTCCATTTTGTCATATCAAAAACTTTGCCCAATTTTTCGAAAAACATTTAGCAAAATTTGTTGAATTTACTCTTTTAAAGAAACAACAAATTTTCCAAAATGTTCCCAATTCTTTTGTCTAAAAATCATCAAATTTGTCAAATATAAAAGCATTGCTGATCAGCATTTATTTTTGGTTTGTCAATTTTTTTATCCTGGTCATGTCAAAAGGTAAAATCATTGGTAATATTTCGTTGTTGCAATTTCCCCTTTTTTCTGAAATTTTTTTCCAACTTTTCAAGATTTTTTTTTAAGAAAAAAATTTCCTTCCTGAAAAAGTTTCACCACATTTTGACTAAGCCTTAGTGCATTGGGGCATTTCATAAATTTTCCACTATTTGCTCAATTTTGTAAAAACTTATTGCCAATTTACATTAAATCTTTTGTGGGATGTGGACTAAGACTTAGTGTTTTTTTTTCTCTTTTTTTCTTTTTTGTGATGTTGCCACATGGGCCATCATCCACAACTTACAAGATTTAGCCACATTTGGTTATATAGACCAACTACCAAAGTAGAAAATGTATGAAAATATTTTTATATATGGGCTACTCAAGCTTGAACAATGTATAGATTCAACATGGTGATTGTATGTATATTTAAAATTTTAGATTTTTTTGGAAAAGGGAATATTTGAAAGAATTATATTTTTTGAAAACAAGTTTCACCAAATGACGAAAAATTGCGACAGAAAAAAGAGTAAATGCTACATCAAAAATTTGGAAGGAAAAAACATTTTTCATCATGGTGTGTAATCAGCATACTCATTTGGTGAATGAATTTATTATCTCACACTAAATCTTTAAACCAAAACCTTAATCTCAAAACCTTAATGTCAGAACCTAAACTTCAATGATAACACAAGATTTTTTCTATATGGATCTTTAATGCTATTAAAATAAAAACCAAATTGCATGTAAGTGTATAGAGTTGGAGTGTGGTTCAATATATTTGTAACAAACTAGCACTCTAACAATTTTTTTGATTTTAAAAAAAAAATTCTAATTATCATCAAGGTCACATTCAAAAGAGTTTGATTATATCGTAACCGGTATATTAGGTCCAGCATAAACCAAAATTTCAAAGCTAACACAAGATCTTTTATATGGATATTTTAATGTGGTCACTATAAGAAATCACCCATATTGGGTGGATAATCTTTTTACATGGACCCACAAGTATGTTATGGAAATACATTCCTTACCCATTTGGTAATCTTTTGTTACCCTTTTCATCATGAGTGTTAAATGCTTCAAATTAAACTAACTTGCTTCCTAATGAGTATATATTTGAAATTTAACCTTAAATTATTCCAGGCAAAAATAAATTTTGTTAAGGGGGTACAAAGAGGGTATATGAGCAAAATCATTCTACAGCATATATGCATTTCCATGTTTTGCAATGCATGTGGTCATGATAAACCTGTAAACTTTTATTGTGACTAATGGTTGAACATGTTTTCTTTTGGCATTTTTTAATGTTCACAACATTAACTATCTTGAAAAATTTATTTTACCACGCACTCTTGAAATAGCTTTAGATTTTATGGTGATTTACCATCATAAGCATGTTTTGAATGTGTTCTAAGATTGGGAGAACTAGGTTTAAAACCGGTTGTTATTTTATTTGTGAGAACCGATATGTCTAAGAATTGAACAAAATGAAAAAAATTTAAAATTTGATATGGTCCAGTCCAGTTCTCATTGACTGTTAAAAAAATAAAAATTCAAGAACCATTCCCAAAATTTGGTGAGAACTGCCCAACACTGGTTTGATCATGAACTTTTGGAAATATCATAACCCATGAGTTTTACCCTTCAATGTGCACCAGGCAAATGTTATAAAATATATGTAGATCACAAGTTGTAGGAGAATGGCCTTCTTACACCCACTCTGTAAGATCACTCCTCTTTTCTAAGAGAGATATTCATGATCAAAGATGACTGCCAATTACGCTACAAATTTTCTCCAACTGCTTGTCACTTATTGCCACTGAACCCACTCAGGGTTCTCTTTTCAATTTTGTGACATAAATTTTTTTTGGATCTTTCCAAAATCTAGCAAAATTAGTTGAGTTTAGACTATTAGAATTAACAATCCCAATTTTTGTGTCGACATAGCAAAAAAACATTTGGGAAAAAAACGCTTATTCCAATGAACCTGCACAAGCAACAATAAGACTATCTCCAAGAAACAGGTATCTAAAGGTCGGGCTGTTGAGGGAGTCTCGAGGGGTGGAAGTGGGAGGTAGGCAAAACTTCAGATGATTCCACAGTACAAATTGTCCCTGCATTCATTGTCATCATACAGGGAACTTTTGATGAGGTAGTTTAATGTACATTGTAACTCATGTTATGTCACCCCTC
>Ga0116229_10008846_pt1 | contig 15533 bp, 10 predicted proteins | sample S1TSphgellanicum_3_FD_87313 | JGI IMG/M metagenome (GOLD analysis project Ga0116229, IMG submission 87313) | Host-associated microbial communities from peat moss isolated from Minnesota, USA - S1T2_Fc - Sphagnum magellanicum MG | ecosystem: Host-associated > Plants > Peat moss > Unclassified... | reverse complement strand
AAAATTTTCATTTTCTAGCCCTCTTGGAAGTCATTGTGCATATTTGAAAATTCAAACCATAGTTCCATTGCCTTTCCTTTAACAATACAAATGAATATAAAATTATAAATAATGATATTGTGTGAAAATTCAATCCAAGTTTTTCAAAAAAATAAAAAATAAAAATTTGTAATGTGCACAAGGTAAAATTAAATACTTAGATGTTTGAAACAAACATTAGTGATAAATGGATGTAATTTAGATGGAAAGAGTTGGGAAAGTTTTCCACTTAATTTTTAGTTTTGTTTCATTTTCAAGTTTAAGAATTCAACATTTTTTGTAATTTTTGTTGTCACATTATGATTTTAGGATTTTCCATGAAAGGTGTTTTGTTGTTTTATTTGATGAGTGTACATGTGGATAAAAAAACATCCAATTTTTTTCATCTTGTGTTTGATAATTCTGATTTTTTTGTCTGCCATGGTCCATGAAAATTAATAAAGATATAAAAATTTAGGCCACAAGGTGCCACCATTTTGGGCACCATTAATTAGATGGAAAATGCAACATTCATAAGCTAGAAATGAAGATGTTAATAGTTTTTTTTTGTTATACATAAGAAATGTGTTTGGTAATTTGAATGTAATATAAATCGGTTTGTGAAAATATGGTCAATATGTTTTTGTTACACCAAATTTACATTCATTTCTAGGGACATTTGCCCATAACAAAATGTCAATTTCACCATACATCACATTTTAATTCACTTGTTGTAAGATTAAATTTATTTTTTTTGAGAACTATTTTAAAAATATTTTTTGCATATTTTCATCTTTAATAATGTATACCATGATACTAAGAAAAAATTGATTTCACACAAATTGATGTCATTTGATTACCTAAAGTAGACATTTCAACTACATGTGTAACAAATCAAAAACATTGATAATTATTTATACATGTTCATTATCATGAAAAGTAAAAAATTAAAAGGTTCGATAAATATGCTTTTTTTTTAATTCGAAAAAATCCATGGAAAATATTTTTTGAAGTTCTTAAAGGTTTTTAAAATATATATGCTTGAAAGTTTTTGAAAAGATCAATGAACAATACGTTTGGAAATTTTTAAAAGTATTTAGAAATATTTTTGGAGATTTAAAAAAAAATTATAATTAACAAAAAAAATTAGAATTTTTCTATAAAATAAATTGATAGAAATAAAAGATGTAATTAGAAGAATTTTTTTTGAAAGCCATTCATGATTGTTTTTGAAAGGTGGTTTAATAGGAACTTATAAAAGGTTTAGTTGTAAAAAATTTCTATAAAAAACTAATGATTTTTTAGAAGGTTTTATGGGATAGTACAAGAAAAGATCTAAAAGGCATCATCTTTCAACCTTGCCAATGCAAGTTGTGACCTTGTTTCATATCTAATTTAGATCATGTCTTATTCAAGCAATAAAATCATTTTTTTTTGTTTATTGATGATTTTTTTATTTATCAAGTTCATTATATAGTGTTTCACAATGTCTTTGTTTTAACATTTACATATTTCACATATTGATAATAATACATGATTACAAAATTAGTACATTTATTATTGCATGTTTTTTTCCATTTGTATACCAATGTTGTAAATATTTCACATGTTCATAATCTTATATAGTCAAACACCATTATGATGAATTAAGTACATGGTCAAAAAAAAATTTATTCAAGTTTGAATTTTGATTTTATTATCCATAACCATTTCAACAGCAAATTGAAATACAATGTATAAAAAAATTAAAAAATACCATTAATAGGCATGATAAAACTCCATGCAATAAAATGTTTTTTCATGATTAACTAAAATCACATCCTTTAGGTCAAACTTTACAACAAAAATTCTATGGACGACAAACAAATTTAAACTTATTATAACAAGGGTGATGAGTTGGTATCTATCCACATCCATGCACTTGTGATCAAGTGTACTTATTAAAATTTAAATGTGAATGTATGTAAATTTAATATCCATTTTATATTAATACATAATGATTTAACATTTTTGTCAAAAAATAAAAGCATCTTATGATAATCGAGTTTTGTTTTATAAAATATTGACTATTTTGTTATGTATTTAAAAAACCACTTGTAAAAGGGGCATTATGAAATCCAAAATGATTTTTTTCAAAACATTTTTAACGAGTAGATAAATATTATAACACTTAGTGGTCATCATATGCATATGAAATTTAATGGTTGTTTGATACAAAGGGAATCTTACATTCCTTCAAAGGATTTTTTGTTAACATGAGTTATTAAGGCCACTTGGTGAATTATTGGGTTTTGATAGAAATAAAATAAGAAAGCAAAAGATAAAATCTTATTATTGTCCTTAGATAAGTAAAAAACTTCAATACAAAGGGGATTATCAATTTTTAATAGGACAACCTCATAAAATTTCTACAAAAATAAACCCAAAATAAACATACAAAAGAAAAATTACACATATGAACTTTTTGTATAAAAATATGGTAAGGAAAAAAATACTCTTAAAAAAATATTCTCCTATACAATCCACAAAGGGACAAAACCTTAAATACCTTCCCCAAAAAAAAAACGATGGAACATGCAATGAACCTAATCCCACAAAAATCAATCCTAAATATACACATTTTAAATCGGTAGTAAAAATCGATTTTGGTAAAAAAAATTTGATAGTGAAAATTCAATGAGAAAAATTTGGTTTCAGTAAAATTTTGGTAAAATACCAGTTTCGATAAAATCTACCTTTAACATGAGTTTATTTATTTTTTATAATTCATCAACTTTTCCCAACGAATTGATTTAGACATATTGAAATCACCTAGTCCATAGGTAGGTAGTTTCATGCCATCACAAAATAAATTCATCCATATACATAATAAAACCTTGTGTCGTAACCTTAGCCTTGAGCTCGCGACCAAGGCAAGAGCTTGTAAAAATGCAGGCCAATAGTGAGCTTAGGAGTCACATTTCATGTTCCTAGGAGTGTAAGAAAATCTGAGGGAATGAACCTTCACACCCCCAATGAACTCCCACTTTGGGAGTTGGAGTCCCAATGGACTTTTGAATTTTCAAAAGACAATTGTAGGGGCCAAAACTCATTGGATTGAAAAGTTTTTTATATCATTGAAAAAATCTTGAAACATAGATGTTTAAAATGGGCTCGCAACACCCATTTGGATACTTAAAACATAAGTTATGGCCAAAAAAAGGGTTGGGAGTCAAATGACCAATTTGACTCTCGACCATTAAAAGTCAGGAATCGCCCCGATTTCCTTGTGTGCTGGTGGCATGCCACATATTTTTGGAAAACTCTCGACAAGGGATACAACTCTGCTTTAGACTTCACCTGAATTGAAGGTCTTCACACAAAGGTATGGGCCTCCAAAGTTACGAAGGACCCAATTTCGGGAATTTCGGAACTCCCACTTGGGAGTCCTAGGACAAAATGTCATTTGGGTGTTAGCCCCATGGCTAGGCACATAATATATTATAAGGGGGAAGGTGGTGGCTTCCCCCAAGTTTGGGCCGTGGTGAGTTTTGTCAGTCCATGTTTGCCCGTGGTTCGTCTGTGCACCAAAAATGCTATAGCTATGCACTAACCAACTTATTATTTGGTTTGTGCAAGTCCGTGTGAGTAATTAAGTTGCTTGTTAATCATCCTAGTCCCATCCCGGAGCTCCAACATGCCCCTCTACCCCTCGAAGTGCTATGAACCAGGGAGTGCGCCCCAACTTCTTCTCCTTCCATTGTCTTCTTTTTTAAACTCGCAGCTGATTCCATCAAGGAGCTTGGGGGTGCGTCATCTTGGGTTTTAGTTGAAATTGAGAATGATAATCAATACATATGATGGGATTATGTCATAGGAAAGTAATAAAAGATGAAATTTCAATAAAATTATTGTGAAAATTGTAAAACAACAAGTCTATGCAACATTCGTTGGTTTCAAAGTGTAAAAATGACACAAAAAATACACATTATTTATATATAAATGATATGTCTTTTCCAATTGTGATGTTTTGATGTGAAATACGTACAATTTACATTTAAACTAAATTTATGTAATTATTGTGATGTAATTTTGGATAAAATTATGTGATTTTTGTGTAATAAACATGAACATTCACATATGTCATTTAAAAACAATGTTTTATCTATTTGAATATTTAAGATATTGAATATGTACAAATATCATTCATATTAACCATAACATAAAATTCGTGTGATTTTTGTATGAATCTATGAAGTTTGGTAAGTTTGTGATGTAAAGGGTTTATCTATGTTATGGAATACTTAAAAAGGATTTAAGGGATTACACAAAACCTATTTAAGGGATTAATTACAAATTTATTTGGTCAAGGGATACTTAAAGGTTACTTAAGGGATTATCTTAAGTTGATTCATAATGTAAAAAAAGGTTCATAATCTTACATAGGGGGCTATTTAAGATAAGGGCTATGAAAAGCTTATATAAAAAATTACATAAGACCTTCTTAGAAAATTATTTAAGAAAACATTTAAAAGTTCAAGTAAATTATGGGATAATTAAAAGTCATGTAAAAGGTTACTTAAGAAACACCTAGGAATTTACTTAAGTTATGGGATATGCAAAAGTCAAGCAAGGGACTATGTAGAGCATGCCTTTCCATTTAGGAGTAATGGAAAACTCTACTTAATTTAAATATCAATTAATTCAAATTTTACGTTGACACCTAAATTAAGGTTTTCAAAAAAAAAAATGATTTACTTTTTTCATGATGGATTGACATTATCATGATGAATGTTAGTAAATGTGAAAGGAGAATAAAGATGGGAATAAAAAAATATCTTCAAAAAATCATAGGAAAAAAAAATGTTAACCTAACATTGACTGAAAGTCCCATTTTATGGATTGTTACCTAACATGTGTTTTAGCACCACAATTTATGTTTTTTTGTAAATTTCATGTTCAACTAAAACATTATTCAAACATCATGTTAGGGCCTATAATGTTAAATAACCTGATATTTATATAACATTATAAATAAATAAAAAACCTATGTTAAAGTTAGGACTAACCTAAAATGTTAGTTAATAATTTTGGTGTCCATTCACACCTAAGTATTAGCTAAATGAAAGCATCAACAGGTAAAGCCATTTATGTTTGTCACAATAGATTCACACCATCAAGATGAAGTTAGTGCTCACAATCAAGATTGATTATTCCAGTTAATGAATGTAATCAATCTTGAATTAGACCCCACAATCAAGATATAACATTAAATTAAAAAATCATTTTTGGCCTCCTTACATAACATTGAGTTAAGACCTTAAAACCTAAGCTTTTACCTAAGCTTGGATATTAACTATCACAAATGCTAATATCAAGTTAACATCACTTGCCAACAATGATGCCAAATCATTCTCAATGCTACCTAACACTACATATGTGAATGTACCCAAAATCAAGAAAATCTAACATCCACTTACCATTGACTAACCACTAGGTGTAAATGATACTTAACACCTACATTACATTGACTTAAAGCTGCATTCACACTTAATGTTAAGTCAGTGTTAACTGAAAATCTAGGTGGCATCTTAGGTGGCACCCAAAGTTAAATGGGTGATTCTTTAATAGTAAGTGAAAGTTAACTTAACATAAAATCTTCGCGGTAAATAGGTTCAGGTTCTAAATGACTAGCTTGGTGTTAGGGGACATAATACTAGAGTCCTTAACACCAGGTGTGAATGCACCTTTAGCATTGTGTGCCATGTAAGATTCCACCTCGGATTTGATGTTAGTTAACATTCTTAGCATGAATGCAACAAAAAGCTTGGCTCTCCTAGCATTGACTTGGCACTTAGTATTAAGTGTGATTGGAGCTCTAGTGGGCTACCTAAGGACTATCTAGGGAGATGCCTAGGGTGCTACCTAGGTTATGGGATACCTAAAGGCTGCGTAAGGGGTTACATAGAGCCTACTTGTAGGGCTAGCTAGTGATTTCTTAGGTTAGGGGATTCGTAGGGGTTACTATTGCAATTTGAAGGCTGCACTGGCAATAACATTCGAAAGACTCAAAAGTTCATTAAAAAATGATTCAAACTGGAACTGTTACTTTCATACATCAAGACTCTGAGCATTTCAATTTGGAGCTATTGAGCTCATTTCTCTTCTGTTTTTTGAACTTAAAGCATAATCCTCCAGCATGAACATACAAAATTCCCAGTTGAATCAGTCAGTTTGAGTCAAACCAGACACAAAAATTCATGCTGGGTCTATATGTAAAAAGCACTTATGCTGAAATTTTCTGTACATGTGTTTGCACCATGCTGCAAAGCATTAGAAAAGCTTCAATTTAGTGTAGTACACCTGCACAGCACCAGGGAAAGAAAAGAGCTGTACTGTAAGTTATTATACAATTTATTAAGCACTAGTGTCTGTAACTGGAATTCACTCTGGAAATGTACAATCAGTAAGACCTTCTCCCAGGTAGGAAACTGAGCTGAAAGTGCAAAGATTCATCTCACCTTTGCAGTGATCAAACAATGTTGGTCAGACCAGTTGAACACATAAACCTTAAGAAAGGAAGACCTCCTGTGTACACATAAAATTCCTGACAAGAGTTGTCTGAGATCAACACATTCAAGTTAGGAGAAAACCAAATGGAGCACCTAATGAAACAATTCACCGAAGGAATCAAAGGGGTTAGCAATTGGTATATCACTGCAAACTACTGTACCTTTCTGTTTGCAAGGTTTGACAAGAGTTTGTTTCATCACATCCTTATCTCTCGCATACTTGATTGATCAGTCCAAAGGGCTTTTTCAGCCTACTACATTTTTAAAAAAAAATTGCTCTTGATATCTGATGACCTTGGATACAAAAACAGCAATGTGTTTCTCACATTCAACTACCAGAATCCTAAGGTCTTGTTCTCCACGACCAGAAGAACATTAAACAATTGCTATCCTACTATGCTGTTGTTCTCATCAAAGGGAATTTTGACCATCATGGTCAAGTGCAGTCCTGAAAAGTACAAACACAGAAAAGCTCAAAGAACTACTGAATGAATATGCCACAGTTTCCCATTGATGAGAACAATGAATGAGAATGAATAAATCTGTAAGTCTTATGCTGGCAGTTGACATAATGGCTAATGCACACTTAGGTTACCCCTTAATCTCAGGGCACCATAGCGCAAAGCTGCTGACCGATAGACATCCCCATGTGCTTCAACTGATGCTGCATAAGATTCAAGCAAACTCAGGATAAGAAAGGAGAACAATAACCTTGCAGCACATGAACAAAATCCCTTTGTCATATGACTCCATACAAACCTTTAAATGCTCACCAGTCATAGGACGAGAATAGCCCCCACCCATTGTGATCACTAATGGCAGGTTATTCTCCAGGCACACACTGTAGACCATGTTGTTCCGCCTCAACAGCCCCTGCCTACAAAAAACATCCCAAATATTTGGTGGGACCAAAAGTGAGTTGTTTCTGCTTTCATCATCTTCATGTTATTCTATAATATGTGCAACTTCAGAACTGTAAAAACTAGCTCACTCCAACAAAGGAAGCAATCTTAGTACATTACCTGGTCATGGCAAGCCGACCAAAGCTGTCCTCCTTAAGGGCATCAACACCAGCCTGTTGCTTTTTTGGAGCATATTAGTTATAAAATGTGACTGTTTGGTTGACATATCCCTGAAACAAATATATCTATTGAGACTGCAGAGTAAATTCCACAACAGTGCATTGAATGTAACCATTGTGTCAGTTCCACCAAAACCCAAATTAACACAATGAGAACGTGTGCAGTCATGACCTAAAGAGTGCCACTGACAAAGTATCAGTGGCCATCACCCTCTTCATATCTATGAGCTTTCAGAGAGATTTCCACAACACTTTGAAGGTAACACTACAATTAGTGCAGTCATAACCTTCCGACAGTCACTCACAAAGTATCAGACCTTCACCTTTATCATAAATAGCTGTGACAAGTTGCTGTGACTACTAACCACTAAATTCAACAGCTCCCAACGGTGGGTGTAGATAAATACATAAGAATGTATAAAATCTGCATCCTGAGTTTCTGTCACATACCCTTAAGCGAAGGCAAGACTCAGTAATGATATTAGCTAGCACTCAAGAGACATAGCTAATCAAAAGAGGCAAATAGTATCCTCATTCAAGATGCAGCAAGCTTGTGAGGGTAAGCTTCATTTCATCTTAGCTTTGCCCCTGCACAGGAAAGTATGTAAGCCTGAAGGTGTTTATAGAGGGTGGGTAGTTGGTTAGTGCCTCCTGCACCACCCTGAACATAATCAAGAAAGCAAAGTATGTATGCTTATCTATCCATTGATGTCTGTTGTGGAAGGTTAAAAGGAGAAGCAAACCTGAAAGAAAATCAAGCTTGGTTCATGCAACTCAATCAGGTGCGGCAACCATTCTGTCAAAATTGTCAAATACTCCTCATCACCAGTGTTATCTGGCAGATCAATGTCATAGTTTGATTTCATCTTTGTCCGCCAAGGATAATTGTTGGCCCCATGCATGCTGAATGTGATCACACGGTCATCATTTTCAAAGATTTTTGCTGTTCCATTTCCCTGTCACCAGAACAGAACCACTTATCACATGACAAGACAGAGCAAAATTCACTCAAAACAGAGCAAGGATACCAAGCATTCAACCTTTTTCTTGAAGAAACAATTGGAGAAACAAGGAGAAAACAATTGAATGAACTTCTCTGATCTTTTGGTATGAAGAATCCCAGGTCAGTTGATGTGGTGGATTGTGAAGTGAAGTGAATAGAGAGCTGCTTGACTAACCTGATGGACATCAAGGTCAATGATGAGGATTGGTGATTGAATATTGCAAAGGTGAGGATAATCCCGCAATGACACCGCTGAAGCAACAGCAATGTCATTGAACACACCTGGACTCAAGTTAAAGACCCAAGATGTTTGCAGTTCTCAAGCTGATGTTTGCAGATTCAAGATGATGAGTTCTGCTTTCCTCTCACATTCTCAATTAACTGATGAAGCATGTACACCTCTGTGGTAACATCAACATGGATGAAGAAATTTGGTAACAGTTTTAAGGACAACAGAAGAAAAGCCACAAGATATTTCTTACAGAAACCCTCGCCATGGCCTGCAAAAGCATGATGGGTTCCACCAGCAATATTGGCTGCAACCATCCTTCTTGAACCTTGCATTACTGCATGCATTGCTGCCACTGTCCCCCTACATTCACAGGGTTCTTTTTTCTGCTGTCAGTCTTTCAATCAAAGAACTCCTCTGGATATCTGATCTTCACAATTGTGAAAAATGTAGATGGACATTTCGGATTGTAACAACAAAAGCTGAGAAGGTTGTGATGCCAGGGTTTGACATTGGTGTAAATCTGCCAACATAGCTTTTCTCCTTTGATCGAATGAGAAAGAGATGCAAGAGAGACACAAGAATTCAGTATACACTATTTTTACCTACAAGTATGCACAAAATTCACTCTTGAGAGTAAGAAACACACCAATGCCTATTTTCAAGGTCTGATTTGTCTGAATTGTGCTTAAGCTCACACTCTCGTCAACAAGGTAGATTGTTTCCAGTGCAAGAAAAAATTCTAGGGAAAGCAAGGAAAGCACAGAAGCAAGGAAGAAAGATGGATTGGGTGGGTGGGTTACCCAGTGGAGGCACGAGAGCGATCAACAAGTGCAGGACTCCACGGAAAGCCGACAGCTCGTTGTTGTTGATCATCCAGCATACCCATAAAGATCCTCTGCACATACCTAACACATCACATACACATGCAGAGCTTCAACATGTGCCAAAACACAGATATGCACACACACCACAGGTACCCTAAACCCTAAACCACAAGTTGCCTGAAGAACATAGCAAGCTAGGTTTTCTGAATTGAGCTTTTCTTCTTGCAGGGAAGAATTTTGCAATGGAAAACATAGTAGTAGCAATGTGCCAGTTTCTTGCTTAAACTTGATTCAAAAGCTGAGAGAGAAAAATAAATCTTTCTCACATACAGTTGATCATGGACCAAACAAAGATCCTCTTCAGAAGCCAATGGAGCTGGTTGTGTGGTAAGAATGCTTCGCAGTTGTAAATCTCCCTCCAGCAATAACCTTGTAGCTCGATATCTGCAAAATGCATAGAAGAAAGATAGAAAGAAGAACTAGGTCAATAATGAGGAGGAGAAGTAGAAGACAACAGCAAACAGACACTCAGATCTCTTTTCTCTCATCTCCTGGTTTGAAATTCTCTTCCTTACAAAATTCATACTATCTCAACGAAGAACATTTCTCAGACACACAGAGAAGGATAGAGAGACAAAATGTCAAAACCACAGCATGATGTTTCATGATGCTTCATGATGCTTCTGACATGTAGTAGTTTTTCCTGTGCCAAAATTGCTGCAAGAAAAGACTCTATCTTGTATCAAGTATTGCTGCAAGAAGAAAGAGTCTATCTTGCATCAAGCATTGCTGCAAGGACTCTATCCTGTTCTGCAGAGAGGGGAGAGGAGAGAGCGCAATCAAGAGCTTCTTCTTCTTCTTCTACTTACTTGTCCATTGGAAATCTGTGGCCTTGAGGAAGAGTGACGACCTGGTTGTCTGAATAAAATCCGAGCAATCCGCCTTCTCCACCAGAAATGCTCGCATCTTCTTCGTTCTTCCCTTCTGTCGACGACGATCTCTTCAGCATGAAACTCGTCCTCCTCCATCGCTCCATACTTCCAGATCTCCAGCAACCTGAAGAGAATCACCAGCACCGGCAGCAAATGCTTGATCCATCAAGCTTCATGCAAAACTCCACAATACTTGCAATCAAAGACTTGCAAGAACCTCATACAGAGCTCTTCCTTGCACGGTCCCTGAACCTTCTTTGCCACAAGAGCGAGCACTCGCTGTTCCATAAGCACGAGCACTTGTTGTTTCCGCTTGCCGTCAGAATTCTTCGGCGTCTTCCACTCTTCTCTCTCTCTCAGAACCAAAAACGACGGTATTCGCAGGTGCGGCATTCAGAAGAATCCACAAAATACAAATGTTATTCTTCCTCTTAAACACTTACCATTCAAGGTGGAGCACGGAGTCTCGAGGAGGCGTCGTCGTTGCCATGGATTCACATCAGTCGCAGAGCTTGTTGATGATGATGTGAGACGAGTGATTCCAGAAAGTTGCAGCAGATGGACACGAAGAACCGACGAGGAGGATGCAGAAAGAGAATGGGAATTGCCAGAGAAATAGGAGGACGAGGAGGACGAGGAGAGACAACAGGAGACATGCGTGCTGCGGCAGGAGACAAGATGATGAAGAGGCATCGACATCATCGTCGACATGAAGCAAACAGAAGATGTTGTTCTCCAAAACTTGTAGGTGCTTGTTCTTCCACCAAACATGTTCACGAACACTACTACTCTTGGTGAGTTTTCTCAGCAGCAAACCTCTCCAGAAGCACAGAGAGACAGAGAGACAGAGCTCGCTGCTGCAACGTGTTTTCTTGGCAGAATGCCATTCGACATCTTAGGATCCTGTGGTAGACGAGAAGGACAAAGAAATTGAGAGAAGAAAGGGAAAGTGGATGGAAAAGCAAAACTGCAGTGATCACGAGCTTGTCGGGCCAACACTACTGCATGATACATCATGATTGTAAGAGAAAAAACAAAAACACGAGAGCAAAGGGAGGAAAGGAGGGAGCTTGGTGTCTCTCTCTGCAACTCTTTCCAGGGAGTGAGAATTGACCGCACAGAGTTTTACAGATCTGGCTCTCAGGAGCAAGAAGAGCATTGTTAAAGGGACTTTTCTTCTGGTTCTTCCTTGACCAGGTATCATCTTCTCTTTTCTCATTTCCTGACATGCCAACAATCATCAGTGTCTATATTCTTGGTGAAGTTTCTAGTACTTTGTGGGTGAAGCTCAGAAGGTGATGACTGCGTGCATTCTTTTTGTGCTTGTTTTGGGTTTTTTGCTGGAGCCCCAACACAAGAATTTTACCTTCACAGTTTTTTTTGTGGAGTTTCGTTTTGTTTGTTTTTTTGTGTTTTATTCTCTCTCTACAATCTCATAGATATACATCTGCATTGTGTTGTAGCAGTTGGGGAAAAAACCAAGCTTGCATGTCTTCTTCATTGTGTGTAAGAGAAAGAAAATCAAGCTATGGGGAATTCCATAATCAAGCTTGGATATTGACAATTCTGAGATTTGCACCTGGTCTTTTCCATTGCTTTGTGGGGTTTTTTTTCCTCTGCAATCTTGTAGATAGGGAACATCTGCATTATGTTGTAGCAGCTGGGAAAAATACACAAGCTTGCATGTCTTCGCCATCACTGTAACACATTCGGTCAAGTGATTGTGTGTAATTGAAGAAAATTGACTTGTGGGTTTAGGTTTAGGATTCAAGGTATAATCAGGCTTGGATATTGACAATTCTGGGATTTCCAGCTGGTTTTTTCCACTGCTTTTTTGGGGTTAATGCTTTTTCTTGTGCAATCTTGTAGATAATGTACATTTGCATTGTGTTGTAGCAGCTAGGAAAAAAATAAGCTTGCATGTCTTCTTGATCATTGCAACACATTTGGTGAAGTGATTGCCTGTATATTGAAGGAGATTGACTTGTGGGTTTAGGGTATAATCAGGCTTGGATATTGACAAAACTGTGATCTCGGGATCCAGCACAAATTGGAAATCCCAAGCTCCAAGTCACTTCATCAACTTTCTTGGAGAGTCCCCTAACTGATACAGGTAGGTGTAATGCATGCACCCTTGTGCCTCTATTGGTCATCTAGTGGACTTATTTCTTTCTCTTCTCACACTGCATAATCACACTCCATAGTATAGCATGCTCCAGCATGGATTACGATTCTTTGAAAAATGTTGTACATGAATTGGGTGTTTTTCAAGTTGTGTACTATTGCTGTTTTGCTTGGAATTGGTATGAGGTCGTCAGATTAAAACAGTATGACCCTACCTACAGGCACCACTTCTCTTTCCACCTTCCTTTCCTTTGTTATCAGTCTCCACACATGTAACCAAATTTGGGATCTACACAATCTTGACAATAGTCATTTTTTGCATATGTAAGCTTGAGGGGGATTGTTAAAAACTGAGAATACTGTTGAGGTTTTTCATTAGTTATGTATCTTGAGTGCTAGCCAACACCATGATTAAGTCTTTCCATTGCTTCTGGAACTGGAGCAGAAACCTCAGGACAAAAAAAATGTGTATATTGGTTTGCCCCCAATTTTTGTGTCAATTATCATATACTTATTAATACCTACATGCACTGTTGTTGGGAGTTGATGAAGTCAGTGGGTAGACATAGCAGCTTGTCACTGCTATTTGTGATGAAGTTGATGGTCTGACACTTTGTGAGTACAACTCTCACAAGGCTCGATATGACTTATGACTGCATTCTTTGTCATATTATCTTCAAATTGTTGTGGAGATTTCTCTGCAATTTCGTCAATATGAGACTATTAAAGACTGTGACAGGGAGCTTGGAGGTCAGAGTAATAAAAAATGGTTGCATGTTTTGTTGTGGGTAATGGTTGCAGTTTGCCAATCTAGTTGCTTTTAGCTCTGGAATTTTATCATTTGCAATCTTATGCTGAGATTTCTACACCATCCCATGGTTTGTGCACTCTTCTGAACATCTCAATTAGAAATTGAAATGTCTACTTCCGGAGATTTGAATGGTTAGATTATGGTGAGCAAATGTGGACACGTAGGAGTTATTGTCAAATTTTCAACAGGAAGAAACTTGTTCTTTGTTTGATTCGCTGGGTGGTGCTTATCCATGGTGTGTTGTGGGTACCAATTCTAAGACTACAAATTTGATTTAGGGTTTAGGGTATGCTTTGGTACCATGATATCAAACTCGACCAAATGAACTTTTAGAGAGTTCCAGTTATAAAAGAACTTTTAGGGGAAAAAAAGTAGAGTGTTGAGAGTTGAATTCATTGTCATTTAAATGTAACAATCTTGGTGGAAATTACCTTCATTATTGCAGGTTGTCCCCAATTTCTCACTCCAAATTGGCATCATGAAGTTTTATGTAATACCCATCTAGTGGTGGTGTTAATTCTTGACCTCAATGTATCCGGTAGACATTGAACCCTCCATATGCATATGATTGTAGTTCATTTGTGAAAATCTTGTTACACAAGCAATGTGAAATAGATTTTCTCTTGTAACAATTGACAAAACAAGCCATTTCATCAATGATGTCATAAACTAGTATTTTTTTTTTGAGATTCATCTTTCAAATATTCTAAGAGTTTCCAATTTCACAACTATGTAAATTTTCAACATAATATCATTCAATCACTTATATTAGAGTTTTAAACTTCATTTGATTCAACCACTTTGTTTATTCCAAATAATCCATGTGACAAATAAGTTAAATGAAATCATAGTTAAGCTCATAAAAAAATTTAAGCTCTTAAAAGACCACTTTTTTGTTTAATAATATTGTACCATAAAATATGGTATAACAAGGGCTTTAATATTTGTGCCTTTAAAAAATATGAAAGGATATTCTCATAGTCAAGTGTTGTACAAAACTATCAAAAGACAAAATTTGCATTTTGTGGCCTTAGAGTAGATGCCCAATTTAGTGAATGATTTTATGGTTGTACGCACTAGGTATATATGGTAATACGAAAAATTTCAAGTCATAAGCGAATAGAAAAATCATAAAAGAAGACACCCAAAAATCCACTAGCTAACCATGAATGTAGAGCATTCAAAATACAAAAAAAAAAAGAGTCATTTTTGCTGATTTTCTTTTTATTCCATATAGCAAACCAATGACCAAAAATATGGCTATCCAAAATACCAATGTTGGGTGGTTAATTATGACCAATTACCTTATTTATATATATATTCCAAGGTAAATACACAATTTATGGCAACAAGAAACACAAGGACCACAAATTTCTCAAATATTTTCAACAAGGAAAAAAAATTGAATTAATATGTGTTGAATCTGACATCAATGTGGGGTACCCATTACCAAACGTGAAGAGGCAAATGAACTTTTTACGTATTTTGGCAACCGGTAGTTCTGATGCCTATGAACGAACACAAAAATCCCATCTATGATGGAAAGTTTTAAGAAACCAGTTCACAAGACTTCAAAACCGGATGTTCTGTAATAGGGTTGCTCATTGAACGGTTTCAGGCTGGTCCATGTTTGTTAACCGGCCAGGGTTGGCACTGTTGGGGTGTTCTGTCACCCGCCTTTGCTCGGTGATGGGACCTTCATTTTTTTTAAATGAAATTTTACGCCTTACTCAATAGAGAACAGATTTCTTTCACTGTTGCAAGATTCCTTTATTCTATTGTAAAAAGTTCAGCAGATTTTGAGGGAAAAAAGTTCTCAAATCGCCATATTTAGATCTGTGGTAACCAAATTTGGCTAAGATCTCTTGTAAGTTGTGGATGGTCGCCAACCCGTGATTTTTTGGGGCAAAAAATGGCCAAAAGGCGACGCAATTTTGTGAAAAGGGAATTCCCTTTT
>Ga0116229_10008845_pt1 | contig 15534 bp, 7 predicted proteins | sample S1TSphgellanicum_3_FD_87313 | JGI IMG/M metagenome (GOLD analysis project Ga0116229, IMG submission 87313) | Host-associated microbial communities from peat moss isolated from Minnesota, USA - S1T2_Fc - Sphagnum magellanicum MG | ecosystem: Host-associated > Plants > Peat moss > Unclassified... | reverse complement strand
TAATTGAAGAAATACTTCTTCGTAATTTTCTCACTTACAACAAACTTTCATATTTTTCTTTGTTAACACCGTGTCGCCTTGACGAACGGCGTTTGAGTGCAGCCGCATCGAGTAACACAATATTAAACATCCAATTCGAACTGAAAACGTCCATTTATTTATAATGTGTCAAAACAAAACAAAAAGCGTGCAAAAAAGAAAATAATAATAATAAAAACTAAAAATATTTTTACCCCATTAAAACACTTATACCAAAGCTTTAAAATTCTACATTATTTTAAATACTTACTTATCATTAACATGACCCGATGCAAGTCTTGCTGATAGTTGAACAAGTAAAGCTTCAACACATTTTGAATCTGAATCCAAACGAATAACTAATGATCTAAAAATGTTTAATTAATCAAAAAAAGTTGTCATGGGAGAGGTGACCCCCCCCCCCCCCCACCACCCAATGCTAATTGTTGTTAACAACATTATATATTTATTTTGTGAAAAACTAGAGTGCCTCGAAAATAATAATTATTAAAAAACCACCCATTGTCATCTATGATAGTAGGTTGTTTGAAGAAAACTAATTAAAGTGCCAAAATTGACTTTTAATTTATTTCAAAAATCCATTATACTAATGACATCACGTAATTTAAAATTATTTAAAACATTCAAAACCCATTTATTGTCAACAACATTGGTTAAATTTGAAGAAAGTCATGGCACCCTTGAAAGAAAATGAAAAAAAAACCTTCATTGTTACCAACGATAATTATAAATAGGTTTGAAACTGTGGCACCTTAAAAGGAAAGGGAGGAAAAAGCCTATTGTCATCAACGACACTAGGTCAATTTGCCCAAATTTCAATTAATTAATGAATTATTTAAAAACAACAATGATCATGGGGTGGATGTTAGCATAGTAATGGTAATATAGTTGAAACATTTTTAAAATAATGACATTTTAAATTATAACCATGAAATACATATATAATGGAATTTACATTATATTATTCAACAAATGTTATATCATATATAATTAGATAGTGTCTCATGAAGTTTTAATTAATTAAGATTATGGGAAAAAAATTATCCATAAAAATTTAATGATAAAATAAAACATTCATCCATAATGAAAATGAATGCTTACATTCATCCCCATGTTTGCTTTTAGGTTTACTAGTACAACATTCATTTGGTAATTAAATTTTTGAATTTTACTTGCATGTGTACAAGGGAAAAGACATTTTATCGTCCCAAGTTCAAACTTTAAGTTCTAGGCCTAGGCTTTAAGCTCATGTGGTAGCTTGCTTCATTGCAAATCCATACCAAAACCTAGAAAGAAAGCAATACCCTCATGAAGGTATTTTGTAAACACCATGGATTGAATTATTTTTGTCCAAGCTATTGGAGGGGTATTGCTTGTGCCCAAAATTACTCAATGCATGTGCAATACCCTTCCTAAAATATATTGGAAATCCTTTGAGTTCCATCACATATCTATTGAAACCTAAAAGGGTATAACATAGTCATACTAAAACCTAAAAGGAAATAAATACCCTCGTTGGGGTAATATGCAAACACGATGGGCTCAATTATTTTAGTTCAAGCTATTAGAAAAGTATTGTTCATGCCTTGAACTATTCAATACACATGCACTACCCCTTTCAAGGTATCCCATAAATCATTTGGGCTCCATAACATATTTTTGGAATTTCGAAAGGTATTGCATTATCTGAGTAAAACCTAAAAGAAAAGCACTACCTACATCATTTTGCGATAATATCATAAACCATGAAACAAAAAAATGTTTTTTAAAAATAACATAAAGCTTATGAAAAATTGGTCACATTGATGGTAAAGGGGTTTAGGGTTTTATGTGTAGAATGTTAGAATTAACATTAATTTAATGTTAAAATTCAGATTTTCTTTAAATCAACAAATTACAAGTTCATTTTGAACATTTTTCCAATGATGTACATATTTATGTTTTTCTCCTCTTAAAGTTGCAAACCCATTTCAAGAAAACAAAAACATGAAGTTTATTATTTAATAAGATTTTAATGGTTGTTAAAATAAAATTTACAACACATGATGTCACCTTTATTTAATGGTTCATATAATAATAAAAATTGATACCTCCCCCATATAATAATCCTATGTATGATTAAATTTCTTTTATATATATACACATATATTAACTAATTCTCACATAAACTAATTATATAATTTTTTAGTATTTTAGTATTTTATAAATATGTAACAAAAATATTTATGTAAATTTTTTTATGATGTATAATATTGGTTACAATATTGGTCTTTAAATATATTGATATTTATATGAAGTAATTATTTATATATAATAAATAATATTTTAAAAGTTTTAGGAATTTTTTCAAAAATATTTATTCCATACCCAATATATCATGCCATAAATATTGATTCAAATAAATGAAAGTATTGTCAAGTTTGTCACATTGATGGTAAAAAGTAACGAAATTATCACTAAAATGAAGGTATTGCAATTACATTTCAAAATTTTGTTCAAATAAACCTTATAACATCAATGTGGCCAATATTGCAATACCCTCATTTACACATATCAATGATTTTCCATTTGTCCATTAAATAATTCTTATCATTTATGAGTTTGAAAATGTCTTTCAACTATATTTAATTTATGTAAAATTTCTGACATAAAATAATCATTAAGATATTATATGTATAGGAATGAAAAAAATTAATAAATCCACAATCTAATTAATTAATTATATCATTATATGATATATTGTAAACTAAATTTTACATAGAGTTAACAAATTACACCGACTAAACATACATAATATTAAGTACTTATATTTCAAAATTCAATTTATTTATTTAATTAAAAATTGATATTTAGGTAACATTTATATTTTTTGAATCATAAATAACCATTCATTTATTCAAAGAAACTTTACATGTGTTTAATTTTTCTTAATTACAAATTTAATATGTTATCATACAAGAGGGAATATACATTAAATTGTTAGAAATTCATTGATCATATATGCCAATATTTGATATGCTATAAAATAAATTTCATATTACATTGAAATAATATTCAAATACATGCATTAATAAAATACATATTCATAATAATGGATTTATATAGATTACATTTACATTTAATAAAATGTATAATCAATTATTATTTTATTTCAAATAAATATTAAAATATTATATGTATTGAAATGAATCAACATTATAATATTATAATATTATTAAATATATATAATGTGTTATTCAATATGTTTTAAACAACAATATATGTAGACCAATATTGTACAACAATTGATCATTTGATCTTCATGGTCACAATAAACTTTACATATATTAACATATAAATTTTACACCAACAATGTGGCTAATTTTTCAATACCTTCATTTGCATATATTAACCATTTTGCATTGGTCCATTAAACAATTATTGTTGTTTATGAGTTTGGGAGTGTTTTTCAATTATATCTAATGTTTAATTAAAATTTCTACCAAGTTAAAATAATTATGCAAATATTATATCTTTAGAAATGAAAATATATATAATTTCACACATTAATCAAAAAATATATCATTATTTAATACATCGTAAACTAAAATTTACATAGAATTAATTTACAGGGATTAAACTTACATAATATTAATAAATTAATTTTCAAACTTCAATTAAAATTTGATTTTTTATGCACCATTATATTTTTTGAATCATAAGTAACCATTCATTTATTCAAATAAACTTTACATGTGTTTTACTTTTGATAAAAGATGAAAAAAATAAATATATTCAAGAATATATTATAGTAAAAGGGAATACACATTAAAATATCACAAAATTATTGATCAAAGTTGGAATTATTTGATATGTTATAAACTAAATTTCAATTTATTTAGAAAAAATATTCAATTACATGAATTAATAAAACATATAATTTTAATAACTTATCTTTTGGAGTTTTTAATTCTCATTAAAAATAAAGTTCATAAAAAAATTTGCATTACACATAACCATGGGTATATATATATAATTTAACTTTAATATATAATTTTTATCAATTTTTATCATATTTTAAATAAACATGAAAATATTATATGTGTTAAAATGAATCAACAATATAATTCCATAATATTATTAATTATATATAATATATTACTTGATATGTTATAAATAATAATATATTTAGACTAATATTTAAGCCACTATTATACATCATAAAAAATAATATTTACATAAGGAATTGTGTTATATATTTATAAAATATAAAATATTAATGATTTATTATATAATTATTTTAGGTGAAAAATTATTTATTATGTGTTAAAAAAAGTTTTAAATCAATTTTCAATCATACATAGGATTAATATATGGGAGAGATCATTTATTATTATGTGAACCATTAAAAAAATAGAAAATCATTTGCTTTAATTTATTTTTTAAATAGACATTAAAATCTTATTACATTAAAAACTTTATGTTTTTGTTTTTTGAAATGAGTTTACAACTTTAAAAGGGAAAAACATAAAATGCACATCATTGATGAATTGTTAAGAATGAACTTTTAATTTTTTGATTTCAGCAAACTCTGAATTTTAACATTAAGTAGTAAATTTTGGATCAAACCCTAAACCCTTATACCATCAATGTGACCAATTTTGCATTATGGTTATTTTATATATGTTAAATCATATTGTAAGATGAACAAATAATTTTGAAAACATGAATTTCATGATATATTCGGGGGGGAAAGATATATTCTTATGTTTCATGTTTAAAAAATTATCACAATACAATGTGGATATTGCATTTAAACTCCTTAACTTTGTTCAAGTTTACATTTTATCCTCAATGTGACCAAGTTTGTAATACTTTCATTTATTTGAATTAATATGCAGGGCATGACATATTGAGCATGGAATACTTATTTTTAAAATAATCCTTTTGTTTCATGGTTTAGGACATTATTGCAATATTGCTTTCTTTCTAAGTTTTGGTATGGTTATGCAATACCCTTGCAAGTTTCAAAAGATATGTTATATAGCCCAAAGGATTTCTAAGATACCTTACAAGGGGTAATGCATGTGCATTGAGTATTCCTAAACATGAACAATACCCCTAAAATAATATAGACTAAAATAATTCAGCCCATGGTCTTCACTAAACACTTCAAGAAGGGTATTACTTTCCTTGTAGGTTTTGGCAGGGCTATGCAATACCCCTCTAAGTTTTAAAAGAAATGTTATGGAACTTAATGTATTTATGGATACCCTATAAAGGGTACTATAGGTGTATTGAATAGTTTTGGGCATGAAGAATACATTTCCAATAGTGTAGACCCATGGTGTTTAATTTCAAAATACCCTAATGAAGGTATTGGTGTCCTTGTAGATTTTGGTAGGGCTATGAAATACCCATCCACATTTCAAAATATATGTTATGGAACCCAATGTATTTCTAGGATACCCTAAGAGGGGTATTGCATGTTCATTGAATCCTTTTGGGCATGAACAATACCCTTCTGATAGCCTAGACCAAAATAATTCAGCCCATGGTGTTTACGAAGTACCTTAATGAAAGTATTGTGTTCCTTCTAAGTTTTGTTAAGGCTACGCAATACCCATCCACATTTCAAAGGATATGTTATGAAGCCCATTGTATTTATGGGATACCCTAAGAGTGGTATTGCACATTCATTGAGTATTTTGTTTTATGAACATGAGTACAACATGCATTAAATGTGTCTAAATTGAACTAAAGCTCTAATTACTTTGATTATCCACTTGGTTTGCAATAACCCTGTCATGGAAAACACTCTTTGAATAGAACTTGCAATACCATTATATAAAGGGTGTCAAATACTTTAATCATGCCCTTATTTATTTGTTTGAGTGAACAAGACCAAGCTTCATGCAATACCTTCATTTTATTCTTTCCTCATCGTTGTCGACCATTGGAGGTCTATTGGAATGCTAATCGGGTAGTAGGTGTAGCCATGTAAATGGGGTTTGGTAGGTACCTATTTAAAGTGTTGGTAGGTAGGAAGGTGGAAGGGCAAGTAGGTAGATAAATAGATGGGGGGGTGGGTAGGTGGGTGGGGATGAGAATAACACATTTTAAATTTATAGGTGAGTAAGTAGATGGGAAAAGTCTATTTTAATTAAAAATATATAGGTGAATATATTGGTGGGGGACAACGGGGGGTAATAGGTGGATGGGTGGGAAAAATTTCAAAAGCAAAAAAAAGAAACTAGGTGAGGGTCGGGGAGAAAATAAAGTTCCATAAAAAAACTGAGATTAGGGGGGGGAAAATTTGGGAAGGGGGCAGGGAAAAAATTAAATTGCAAAGAAAAATTGAGATTAAGGTTGATAAAAGGGTGTTAAAAGGGCAAGCAAAAAAAGTCAACTTGGGATGGCACATGGATAGAAAAGATAATCATATATGTGCACCGTCCATCCACATTGGTGCACTAGTGGGTGTTGGTTCACTCTGGTTGGAGGGTAGTTTGTTGGCCTTGCCAACTAGAGTGAACCGGCCCCCATGATTACACTAGTTGGCCATTATGTCCATAGGATGGGTTGAGTTTTTCATTTGTTTTTTAACCCTATGTTAACCAGCATCTTACTCTAGTCAATCTTTTGTGGTTGTTGACCTTTGACCATTTTTTCTATTGCTAATTTTTTCCCAACCTTAACCTCCATATTAGCCTCCCACTTAACTACCCTATTGACCTACATCTTAGCCTTACCTATGAACTAACAACTAATCTTTTACCTACTTTTTAATTTTTGGCACAACATATATTTATTTCGGGTTAAATTTTTAATTCTTTTTAGGTAAATTTTATCTCTTAACAAAACCTACATCTTTTATTCATTAAAGTTTTATCTCTTTTCAACTAAATTTCTATTTCTTGGCAAAACCTATATCTCTTCTTGGTTAAACTTTTATCTTTTAGCTAAATTTATTTTTCTATCTACAATTTTATTGAGGCTTTTTTCTTGTTATAAAATATATTATTCTATTTTTTTCAAAATCATGAGTTTAATTTCTTCATATTTCTTCTAATTATAACAAAATTCAAAACTATTATTATACTTTTTTAATCATTAACGATGGATATTTTATGCACAACATTTGGGTATTATTTGAAATATAAGAAATCCACCCAAGATTTTATGTTTCAAACGCAAGTATTACATAGTTTTATTCTACTATTTTTTCATTTAAGTATTTATCATCACAATGGCAAAACTATGGCTGAAAGTATTGCATGCATTGGACCAATCATGATGTGATGAGACTTAAATGACAATGGAACCAATTTTTATAATACCTTCATGTTGAAATGGGGCACCTATTATAGAATTGAAATACAAATAACCCAAATCCTTGTAATTCCCATATCATTTTTGCTACTAATTATATTTAAGTCATAAAAAGGTTGGAAGATGCAAATATTACACATACTTTCTCATCCACCTAGGTTAGGGCAACCAAAAAGTTCAGGTAACTACAATACCCACATCGTCAATATCCAATACAAGTGTCCAAATCTTGGTCAACGTAATTCCTACACAATCAATTGCATCAACTTTAAATTATGTAAACATTTGAACTAATGGAACCTTAACCTTTATCTAGAAACTAAATAATTTTGTACAAGTGATAAAAAAAACCTTGTAAATTTTGTTTGCATAAATTACCAGAAATCATGTAAACATTACAACTTAATGGATGCATAGGTTTTAATTTGAAATATTAAATAGACATACAAATGAACCTTAAAATGTTGGGTTAAAACTTTTTATGCAACAAAAAGTTCGCTACATTGACCCTTAATTAAATAAACAAAAAAAAATTGCTTGCATAACTTTAATGCTAAAATTCAACAATGTTTTTACAATTAAATGTTAAACCTAATTTTGGAATTTTTTTGCATAATTGTAAATTTTGTACATACTATAAACATTGGATCCATAATTGTAATAAAAATGTGAAATAATTTTATATAAATATCAATAAAAGTTGTGTTTTAAACCTAATTTGGGGGAAGGAACCCCAATCCTTACTAAAATCCAAAAAAAATAAATGGGAAGGTTTATATCATTCATACCTTTGCCATGGAATCACCTTTATTTTCTTCTTTTTTAATAGATGAAAGAAAAAACAAAAACAAAAACCTCTTTATATATGTGTATATGAATACATAAATTTACCTTTTAAATATTCCATGAAAATAATATAAATGTTAGCAAAAAGGTTACCTTAAACCCAATGTCCCCCTTATTTATTTGAAACAAATATGAAGCAAAAGTTTAAATGAAGGTACTATAACATGAACATGGGTTAATTAACAATGTGGGTATTGCAATTTGAGGGGCTTTATGGAGAACCAAAACCATTTATAATAAAAAATCAATAATTTGCAGTACATGTATAGACAAACTCGTTTATGCACCAAGGGGTCATTTTATGAAGGCAGGCAATATAATTACATATATAAGTATTGACATACACTCTTCCCTTAAGGTTATTATGTGGGTGTTTCATGATAAGGATAATGAGAGTATTGCATAGGTAGTCATTTAATAATTACCTACAATTTATAATTATAAATATTGCTCAAATCTTTTAACATGGCCATAAAATGTGTTAATTATATTAGATGAAATTATTGTTCATTTGGGTAAATGCAATCCATTCGTGGTGGATGGGGGTATTGTGTGCAACATGGTTTAAAGTGATCCCAAAATCTACAAATCCCAAAATTAGATTTCAAAATTTTTAAAAATGGATTGATATGAAAGTGTCAAGTAACCACACTAGAAAAATGATGGTGACAAAAAGATATCATGCCAAGTTAAGCTACAATGGTTCAATATAAAAATGGTGGGTACATGCACTAAAGTCTCATTACCAATTCAATTATAATGACATATCTATGATTATTTATCCGAGGAGGATGAATTAAGTGCAATGCCCATATTGGTGTGATAATTTGTTGCAGCTACTACAACTTTTGCTACATGACGATGAGTGAACAACTAACAATGTTTAAGCACAAGTCAAATTACATCAACCACAAAAACCTTTTTTGTTGTGCTTTGAAACCTAGCACAAAAAAACACTAAAACAAATTAAATTTGCAATCATACCATCCATGAATAATTTTGGAATTATGATACTTTGATAATGCATCCATTTTTTTTATTCAATTGCACTTATTGGATTCCAATGTCCAACTCTAAATACCTTATGCAACTTTGAGAGGTTTTGCATAGGTAATTCTACTTGTTCAAATTGTTTTAACAAGGTTGTCATTTTTCTCAAATTGCACCCATGCACTCTCTGGGATGAACCCCACCCCCCATGCCAAAATGCCAATGATGCCCAATAATATGTCAGAGATTAAACATACCAATAATGGCCATCATACCTTTTACATTTGTTGCACTTGGGTTTGAAGTTCATCCCACTTAGATTTCTCTTTTTTTTTTACTCAATCAAAGGCCTTTTTCTCATCCCATTTTTGCCTTGCATGTTGATTGTTCAAAATACGTTCATAGAAGTGTGGTTTTATCGCCTAAGACCCCCCAAAATGAATAAATGAACACCCAAATCTACCCAATTCCATATGAAGGCCATGTGTTTGGTCCAAATGTTTACAAAACAACCACTAGGCTGCATAAGAACTAATGCATGCATTCACCTTGCAACACCATTTTTGAGCCTTCATGAACCCATTCATTCAATTCCATTGCATCTCCATGCTCATCTTGCATTGGAGGAAAACTCTCTTGAGGTGTAGGATCTAGGTTTGGAACCAAGTCTACAAAAAAATCCAATGTATAAAAATTCAACATGTTTAACATAAGCATGATGATAGTATTGCACCCCCACCATTTTTTTGAAATGATGAGGGTGTTGCACATTAAAACCCTTTTAGCAACACAAAGAAAATGATGATGAATAATGCAACTTCTCATCATTGTTTTTTGTACCAAAGCAACACAAAAAGGAAGACAACAACGAGCAACTCCTAATTGTCGTCTTCTACAACACACTGCAAAGCAAAAGAATTTTTTTTAAACTAACAAAAGGGGGTAGGGTGTAGAGTGTACCTAAAGACATAAGTGTTGGTGGTGGCACAATGGACTTCATGTTAGAACAAGCAATGGCGATAGCATAATGGAACTCACACCGGAACAAGCGATGGTGCTAGAGATGGAGTTGTGTGTGTTGCTCCGAGAGACACGTGACATTAGAATGTTGGGCCCACCAAAAATGTAGGAAGGGGAAGATGAAGAGGGGTTGCAGGCCCTAGAATGGGATTGGTTGGTTTGTAAAACAAGTTTGAAAATAAAAAGTAAAAAAAAGGGAGATTTTTTTAGAAACCTGCCCAAAATGAATGTATTGCAAGTGGTTGGCCAACCCAAAGTCGGTGGATGAATTGCCCTCCATCCAAAATGGGACTGGTGGAGTCATGGGCATGGTTCACTCAAGCCAACCTTGCCTACCAAGGCAAGGATTTTGTGTTTAGGTTCATTATATAGTATAATAGCTTAAGGGATTTTTATAGACCCCTAGGTAATAGACCTATTTTTATATGAGAATTATTGAAAGATGATATTTTGGCTTATGTTGAAACTTAAGATTAGTGACATAGTTATAATATCTTTAGGCCTCGGCAAGGTAAGGTAATTTACCTTTTCTACTCGATAAAAAGGTAAAGTTCTAGGGTAAATTATTAAGGTAGACAATGGGGTAAGGTAGAGGGTAGGGTAAAGGTAGCTGGTCAAGGTTACCCGTCAATTACCCGTTAATTACCCATACCTACTCATCACCAGTGGCTAGTGCAGCAGGTTGCGGCACCTCGGTCTTCACATCCAAGCTTTGGAGACCGGAAGTCCGTATGGATTACGGAGTTCAAAGTTTGAACATTGAACCTCAAACTGAGGCCTGACTGAGTTTCGAACGGCTTGCTCAAAGATCGGCGGTGAAAATGGAAAGCTCCAGCAACGAAGCCGAAGATGAAGACCGCATCAACGATGGTGTCAGATCCGATGCCGATGTTAGGGTGGTCGATTTGGCGGATGTTGGTAGCATAGCCATGGCCCACAAATGCAAGCGTGCTCGTGGGGAATTTCCCTGGGCGCACACCCACGGGTGGACGGAGGGCGATCCCTTAACACAGAAGGGAAGCGCTAGTGCAGCCATTGCAAAAAATGGTTCTCGAGCAAGACCAACTGCTCTGGTCGGAAGGCCCATCTCTCTAGCAAGCACAATCTTTCCCGAGCTGGTAGCGATAAGGCATTGTCCGCCCCAGGTTCCGACGTTTTGGTATAAACAATGCTGAAGCCGGTGTCCTTTCCAAATCATGTCATTCACAAATACGAAAACTTTGTTGTCGATTTTGTCATTGGTGGAGACATCTCATTGCGAGCGGCAGGAGGCACGTGATTCAAAGAACTATTACAATCTTTGACGAATGGTTATTGGCCACCGTCGACGCGCACGATCCTCAAACGCATCGTGGAGTTGTACCTGATTGCGAGGCCTTTGTTGGCTGCATTCTTCTTTTCATTGAATGTCGCCATCTCATTGACACTAGATGGGTGGTCTAACCGTAACCTGAAAGGTTTCTACGTCGTGACTGTTCATTGGATTGACACTATCACGGCCAAGTCGAAGAGCTTGTTGTTGACCATCATCGACGTTGCAAGTGGACATGGCGTTGGTGTGTGCGTCGTTAAAGCCCTTTTCGAACATTTGAAGGGGATGGGATTGAACGTGTTGTTTAAATTGTTGAATGTCGTGAGTGACAACAGTTCTGATGGGACTGCTGCCGTGAAGCACATGTTCCAACTAATCAATGCCACGGTTGGATATGAACAAATGCGCCCATGCAATCACATTTGTTGTGCCAATCGTTCTGTTCAACTAGCTGTTTTGAAGGTGTTGGTACAAATCAAAGACATCAATGCACAACTCCGGCAGGCGCTTGTTTGTATTCGTCGCAGCAAGACCATGTGCCAAGCATATCGTCACGAAGCCGATCTGGCTGGTCTCACGAGCAAAGAACCAACGCATCAAGATTGTCCGACGAGTTGGAACTTGACCCATGAAATGGGCAGTGATGCCTTCAACAAGAGGGTTCCACTAGATCACATCATGAATCTTTACAACGACAAAATTGACGTTGATGTGTTGTTTGATGACCAATGGGAACGCATCGCTGTCGTGACCACGTTCATGCGTCCACCCGTAGGTCATGGAATTGTTGGTAGCTAATCGCAAGACATCTCTGGATTTGGTGTTTGTGTCCATCACACATCTCATCAAGCACTGTGAGAATGGAGAAACAATGTTCAAGAACACAGATCAAAACCTAACAACGGCTGGCATGAAAGCAAAGCTGCAGCAGGACGAGAAGCTTCTCGTTCACAAACCGGCTATTGTGGTTGCGTACCTAAACCTGCAATTACCGAGGCCGACCGATCCTACAATGATGGGCTAGATCACAACTTTGATTCGCTCTCAAATTTTGCGCCGATATTCGAACATTGTTGTCGCACCAACTCTTCAATTTGATTGTGTCGATACGCTCTTCGCTGCCATGTTCGAGCAGGTGCAAAACGTCGGGGATGAGATCGGTGATGAGGTTGAAAAGTACCTTAGCCTTGGCATCGTCATATCGTCGTCATTTATCGACGTGATGGAATGGTGTACGGTGCGAAAGGACATGTTTCCTGCACATTACCAGATGGCAACAAACTAACTTGGCACGCCTGCAACGTCGACGCCATCAGAGCGCATGAACAGCATGGCAGGACGTGAGTTCATAGCCGCGAGGCAGTCGTCGTCGTCGTCTGTGTTTATCCAAACAATGTGCTTGTGTTTTTGGATTGACGCAAGGGTGATCAAGCTACCATCAAATCGAGCCAAGGTGGCGGCCGACATTGAGAAGGTGCTCGATGACGATGCGATAGCTAGTGTTGCCGCCATTTTTGATCAAATCGCAGTCGAGCAAGACCATTGGGAAGATGAGGTTCTTGATGACAGGGTTGTTGAACTAATGAATTCGTAGTTCGAACGCTTTATTTTGGAGGCCAAAATCATGTGTTAAAAACAATGATCAATGCCATAGGGTAATTACTCGTCAAAAGTGGGGGTAAGAGTAAACGATAAACGTTAACAAGTGGCAATAGGGTAAGGTAACGGATAAGGTAAAAGTAGGTTCAACTGGATTACCCGTTTACCTTTTACCTTACCTTGCTGAGGCCTAAATATCTTGAAGGATATTGGTTTTTTAGAGGATTTTTTGAAGATTATATTTTTGCATGGTGAAATATTTCATAGTTCTTTTGCCGTAAGATACTCTTTATTGTAATGGCAAGGCCACAGTGTCGCACACCCCTTGTTTTATTTTGTCAAGTTAAGATCACAGTGCTTCTTGCCACACCTTGATACCATTGGAAAGCCCAGATGAGTAAAGTGCACCGAGTTGGTTTCATAATGTTTTGAACCCGATTGGAGAAACTATTAAATATTGAACACTTTTTTCATGGAAAATTTTCATTTAAATTATATATATATATATATAAGAGAATTTGGGTGTGCTCTTAGTATTGCTGGAAAGTCCTTTCTGAGTAGGATATAATAAAGCGATTTGAGAAAAATCAGACTGAAAGTGCAAGGGATATTGAATTTTAAGTAAATTTTCATTAAATTTTCAATTAAATTACAAAAAAATGGCTTGGAAAGGAAAAATTAATTGGGTAACCAGTTCACACTTGGGCCAACAACACGGGCTGCATTTGTATTTCAGAATTAGCTCAAACCATAAGTTTCAATTCTTTATACATCGAACTCAAAGAACCATCAATCCCAGTTAATTTTTAACCCCCTTAAAGAATAGGCGGTTTTTGCTATTTGACTTTTCAATCCATGTACTGAACTCATTTGAACCTCAAAAAACTGCCATTTCCAGTTCTATAAAAATTGTAATACAAGGGCAATTTCAGCAAATGTATGTTGAATAACTAATTAATTTGGAAGATTCCAAGGGAAAAAAAATGTTTCAAAATATTTTTAATTTTCTTTCACAAGACTTTTTTCTTTGAAATTTTGAATTTTTTTGATTTTTTCAAATTTTATACAAATTACATAATTGGTGTCAAATTTGCCAATTTCAATACTACAGCATTTCAGAATCAGAGAATTGTGAGTTCTCACTCTTTGAATGATCAAAATCAAAGAACCATTGTTCTCGGTTATTTCAACAATCTTAAAGAACTGGCGGTTCTCATGAAAGACCCCATGGTTTTATTTGTGGTTATCTGCCTTTTTTCAATCAGTCATCGGAGGTCATCTGCATTTTTAAAGAACCGTTGGTTCCAATTTTTGAATATTCAGAGCTAGAGAGCAACTAGTTCTTTGAAAATTGAAACCAAGGAACTACCCATCCTATGTATTTAAAACCCCTTTATAAAATAATGGATTTCATGAAAGACCCAATGGTTTTAAGGGTAGTTGTTTGCCTTTTTTTTCAATTTTGACCTATGGTTATATACTCTATAATGAATCTAAATACAATATCCTTGCCTTGGTAGGCAAGGCCAACAAAATGAAACAAAAGTGAAGAGCACCTGAGTTCACCACCAACAATTGAGCCTTCAATGAGCAATGAGCAAGAGGATTTCAAATATAAACATGAGACAACAACAGGAGAGCTTTTTATGTGTTTAAAGTCATCAACCTTTTTACCCTTGAAATACTCTTGTTAATGTTCATTGATGTAAAGTGAATCAAGTAATAATCATTTAAAATTTTAAGTAGACATTTTACTTCAAGTTATAGTTAAGTGGGTGCAACTTATACATGTTGTATATGTGACCTATTATTATTTTCAAATACAAGTTTCATCATAAGGGTTAGTTATGGACAAGGGTTGGTTATAAGGTAGGACAATTAATTGCTCATCTGGTGATTTTTACCATAATCAATTGAAATCCTATTGTTAAGGAAGGCAATTTATTTGTCTTGTTTTTCATGTTGACATTTTCCACTACCACACTATTGATAAAGTTGGAAAGCCTTCCACGAGAGTAAAAACAATTGCATATTGAACAATTTTGTCATTGAAAATTTAGTAAAATTAAAATTAAGTTTTTTTAAGCAATGAATGCACACTATGATTAGAAAACCTTTGATGAATAGGGTTTTGTGCAAGCTATTTCATAATTTTTAGACCTAAAGTGTTGAAAAAATATTGAATTTATTTATTTTAATTAAAATTCAATAAAAGTTCAATTTTTTTTTATTAATTGAATTTCAAACTTATGCTAAAGAAGTTGTACCATTCAATATGATGCATAATGCTAAAGAAAAAAGTTGCAAAAGTAATTGATGCATGCAATGTGTTCAAATTCTAGACCTTAACATGGTGATCATGTACTCGAATGTTGTCAATACCAAATTGGTTTCAGAATTGCCCAACACCATCTTGT
>Ga0116229_10008844_pt1 | contig 15538 bp, 13 predicted proteins | sample S1TSphgellanicum_3_FD_87313 | JGI IMG/M metagenome (GOLD analysis project Ga0116229, IMG submission 87313) | Host-associated microbial communities from peat moss isolated from Minnesota, USA - S1T2_Fc - Sphagnum magellanicum MG | ecosystem: Host-associated > Plants > Peat moss > Unclassified... | reverse complement strand
GATCCCGGCGTGGATTAGTGGAAGATTTATGGGACGAATAGGATGTATTCGACGCTGAGAAATCCTATCGGTCCCATCTGTCTATATGTCCCATTCCGCTAAGACGAAGCCCGTTCGAGCCTTTCGTTGATGGACAAACCAAGACCGTACGCGGGAAGGCGCAAAGCATAAATAACAGCCACTTCAGGATGGTCATCCAAAGCACGCAGGGCGCGGAAAAAATTCGCGGCAGCTTCGCGGAGATCGCCCGTAGACGAAAGATTTTCGATCACGCCGGAGGAAGCTTGGGTAAGATCAGGATTTCCAAAAAGGAGCGCGCCGCAATCGGGCTGAAATTCAATGTCGCGAAGGTCCCGCACGAGACGCAGCGGTTTGCGCGGCGCGTAGTGGTGCTTGAGTTGGCCCGGCGCCTGTGGGCGATCATCTACCGGCGTGGCATGCAGCACGGATCCCACCAAGGCTTCAATTTCCTCCCGAGGAACTCCGCCCGCCCGGAGCAGCACAGGTTGATGCTCCGCGACGAGGATGACGGTCGACTCAAGGCCTACCGCGCACGGTCCGCCATCGAGAATCAGCGGCACGGCATCGCCCAGTTCAGCGCGAACGGCATGCGCGTCCGTGGGACTGATGCGGCCAAAACGGTTGGCGCTCGGGGCGGCGAGCGGACCGCCAAACGCGCGCAAAAGCGCCTGCGCCACGGGATGCGCCGGGACGCGCACGGCCACATTCGGCAGGCCGCTCGTGGCCAGATCGGGCACCGTTTCCTTTTTGCGCAGGACCAGAGTGAGGGGCCCCGGCCAGAAGCGTTGCGCCAATTCGCGGGCCATGGAGGGCACATCGTCAGCCAGGTCGAAGGCTGCACCCGCATCAACGCAGTGCAAAATGAGCGGATCGAAAAGCGGTCGCTGCTTCACTTCAAAAATGCAAGCGAGTGCGGAGGGGTTGAGCCCGTCTCCGGCGAGACCGTAGACCGTCTCCGTCGGCAGTCCGATGACCTGGCCCTCGCGCAGGAGCTCAACCGCGCGCGAAATCGCCTCTGGCGACGGCGCAACGACGTTATTGGCTTGCGCCCCGCCCGTCGGGTCGGGTTTCATACTCTCGGTTGACATGGAACAGTTTGAATCCTTCAAGGCCTCCCGACTCTATTGCCGCCGATGCGCCAAGTCGATGCCGGTGCGGGAACATTTGCTTCTGATCCTGCCCGACAAGGACCTCTATGAATATCTCTGTACCGGTTGCGGCGATTCGCTGGGGGAACGCGAAGTCTCGCTCGCGGAAAGGCAGCGGCTCGCCTTGCACGCGCCGCGCGGGCGTCGCGCCCGGTAACGAAGTTCGTCCGTACTAGAGTAAAATTTATGCGTATCGTTTTTATTGGAACCGGCGAGATCGGCCTGCCCGCCCTTCACGCCTTGATCAAAGCGCCCGAACATCAAGTCCTGGCCGTGGTGACGCAGCCTGACCGGCCCGTGGGAAGGCAACTGAAACTGGCGGCCAGCCCGATCAAGGAAGCCGCGTATAAGCTGCATCTGAAAATCTATCAGCCGGAGAAAATCGGCAGCGCGGCCTCGGTCGCCCAGTTGAAATATCTCAAGCCCGACCTGATTGTCGTCGCGGCCTACGGTCAGATTTTGACGAAGGAAATTCTGAATTTACCCAAGTACGGCTGCCTGAATATCCACGCCTCCTTGCTGCCCAAATATCGCGGCGCATCGCCGATTCACGCGGCCATCGCGGCGGGGGAAAGACAGTCTGGCGTGACGATCATGTGGATGGACGAGGGCCTCGACACCGGCGACATCCTCCTTCAGGAAACGACGACGCTGCGCCGTCACGAAACCGCCGAGACGCTGCACGATCGCCTGGCGAAGCTCGGCGCCGATGGTCTGCTCAAGGCCCTGCCGCTCGTCGAAACCGGCAATGCCCCGCGCCTCAAGCAGGACAAAGACAAGGCGACGCTGACCAAGAAACTGCACAAGGAAGACGGCCATATCAATTGGGACCGCCCGCAGAGGGAGATCGATGCCCATATCCGCGCGATGACGCCGTGGCCCTCAGCCTACGCCTGGATTCCGCAGGAGGCCGACCACAAGATGCTGAAGATTTTCACGACCATCGTCTCGCGCCGCGCCAAGGGCAAGCCGGGCGAAGTGGTGCGCGTGGATAAGCACGGCATTCTCGTCGCGGCGAAGGTCGGCGGATTGCTCCTGCGCGAAGTTCAGCTCGAGGGTAAGAAGCGGATGCACGCCGCCGAATTCGCGCGCGGCTTTAACCTGCCGGTGGGGTTGGTGTTGGAGTAAGAAATTTCCGATTAGGCGGATTCGCCGAATGGGACCCGTTTTCGAACCCGTCCTCCAAGATGGCCGGGGGGGCTACGTGATGTTCCGTTATGATGTGTTATAGTGTGGTATGGCGAGGAGGAGTTTTAAGATCCCCTACGCACGATCCTTATTGTACTACTAGTCTGTTCGGAATACTACATCTTGTGGGACTGCCCTTAAGTATAACGCTCTGTGTAGTTTTGAAAACACACGTCGAAAATATTTAGCAGATATCACTTGCGCTGCACATAATCAGTGAGAAAGTTCCAAAAGAAAGCCGGAGGTTTCATTCCTCCGGCTTCCAAGGACAGGTGGCCGAGTGGTTAAGGCAACCGACTTAAAATCGGTAGCTCCCGTGACAAGGAACCGTGGGTTCGAACCCCACCCTGTCCGCAGGGTTATCCGCCACGATCATCCTAACCGCTCGTTGGATCGAAATTATTTCATGTTCGTTTTTTCGGTTCTTTTTACAGAACCGATAAAAATAGTGTTTTAATACTATTTGAAACGCTGTTGAAAGCTAACGTTGGGTTTTTAAAAATCAATAAATAAAATTACTTTATTGCGTTTGTTAGCATTTTGGAGCTTACACCCTGATCTTCAACCCACGCCGGCGGAAAGTCGGCTGATCGAGATTTTCGCCGCGGTACATCGTCTCGTGGGTCTTCTCGAAGCGTCCGCGCGGAGGTCCCTCGAAGGACATCTCCTCCTGCTTCGCCTGAAAGCGGCGCGAGGTGCGAACCGGCGCGGGATTGCTGGGGGTCGTGATGGGCGGCTCGATTTCGACGGCGCCGGGCGGGATCAACGCCTCATCCGCGACGACGAGATTCTCGACGGTAAAAGGCACCGGCGGCGCGGTCGGCTTCGGGGCAATCTTTGGTTTTCTCACGGGAATATCGACCTCGACCACTTCGGGCACAGGCTCCGGTTTCGCTTTGGGTTTGGCGGGGGCGAGAAGAGCGGTGTCCTTGACCGGGCGCGGCTTCTTGGCGGGCTTCGGATTTTCCACGACCGCGACAAGTTCGGGCACGCTCATCCGCGCCGGGGCGGTCATGGCCAGCAGGACGGTCATGCGCACCTTTTCGTGGCTTTCCTCGTCGAGGCTGGCGCTGGTCGCAATCGGAATATCAGCGGGCATGCGGTCCTTAAGCGCCTGGACCATTTCCTGCACGTCGGAGAGACCGAGATCGCGCGTGCCACTGACCGCGACGATGGCATGATCCACGCGCTTCCAAATCGATTCATCGCTGAGTAGCGGGGCCGCGAGCAGCGCCGTCACCAAATCTTCCGTGCGGTCGTGAACATCGCCCTCTATATGCGCGGCCCAGCAATTTTCCAGCACTTCCGTTCCGGCGTAGCGGCCATAGAGGCTGCGCACATCGGCGAAGGAAAGCTGGATCAGCCCGCGCTTGCAGACAATCTGCGAAAGCGCCTGCGTGATGCCCGCCATGAGCTGGTGCATGAGATGAAAGCCGTGCCGGATATTTTTGACCGTGGCCGGATTTTCCGCGATCCGGTCGTGGGCGAGGACGAGAACGCTGTCGGCTTCGCGACGCAAATCGGCAATGGCCTGGATCGATCTTTCGCGGCGCGATATTCCCTCGAATCCAAATGGCTGGACGCCGACGACGATGACCTTCGCACCCGCTTCATGGCCCAACTCGATCAGGCGTTCCGCGAGCGCGGCGCCGGTCGCGCCGGCCAGTCCCAGGATGAGGACAAGAAAATCACAGCCGCGCGAAACCGGGGCCAGTCGCTCTTCTTCGAGCGCCACGATTTCGCGGGCCAGCGCGACATCGCCGCTGCAGCCCAAACCGTGGACGAGACTGCGCCCGAGCAGATGGCGATTCGGCACGACCGAGCCTTCAATCGTCAGTTGGTCGGAATCGAAAACCCAGAGATCCTGCGCCGGGCGTCCATGAAGGACGAGTTGATCGCACACCGCCGCACCCGTCTGCCCGAGGCCGATGACGCGCACCCGTCCGGGAAATAGCTGGTCGGCCTTTTCGGAAAAAGGCCCGTCTGCCGTGAATTCGATCATGTTGATAGGATCTCCTTTCCAGGTGTAGTGCTTTCAAAATACCTATACAATCTGGCTTGCTCTTTTTGGCTCAGGCTGCGTTGCTCGGTCGTTACAGCCCGCAGAGGGGATGCTCCTCCCTCGCGCCTTGCCTGAGCCGAAAAATTGCTTCGCCATATCATATAGTTATTTTGAAAGCACTACACTAGATTAACCGCATGCTTGCCAACGCCCGCCGCAAAGATTGGCCGACCCGGGCAAATCCTCGCGCGGAGGGAAGCTCCATCTCCGCCTGCCGCGCGTATTGCAGCAGCCCAAGCAGCGTGCTGAGGTCCGGGCGGCTCGCGTAAGTCTGGTCCCCGTCAAACGGCGATTGATGCGCCAGCTCGACCGGGCACGGGAAAACCTGCGAGGCCAGCTCGATCAGGCCCTTGACCTGCGACGCCCCGCCGGTGATGTAAACCGTCCCGGCGAAATCAGGCCAGAACGGTGCGTTTTGCAGGTCTTCGAGAATGATCTCGAAAATCTCCGCCTGGCGCGCCTGCATGATCGTGTTCAGCGACGTGCGGTAAAGCGAGCGCTCCTCGAAATTGTACGCGCCCGGCAGCGTGATGCGCTCCTCGCTTTCGGCCGGATTCAAAATCACGGAGCCCTCGGTTTTTTTCAACAGCTCGGCTTTCGCGTAGGGAATCTTCAGGCCCGACACGATGTCGTTGGTCAGGTGATCCCCGCCCACGCCCAGCACGCCGGAGTGCACGACCGCGCCCTTTTGGTACGCGATATAATCGGAGATGCCGCCGCCGAGATTGATGACGATCGCGCCGAGTTGCTTTTGGTTCCGGCTCAGGACAGCCTGCGCCGTGGCGTAGGAGCTGAGCGCGTAATTCTTCACTTCGATGCTGAGTTCCTTCACGCACCGGATGGTGGTCTGAAGACGCGTGGCCAGGCCATAGACCTGATGAAAATGCGCGGTGAGTTGCTTCGAGGCGAGGCCGATCGGGTTGTCCGTGGTCGAGCCGTCATCGAGCACATACTGCTGCAGCAGATGATGGACAATCGCGTGGTCGGCCGGGAGCGGCTGGGCGGTCGCCATGTCGTGAAGCTCCTGCAAATTTTCCGGCGTGATCTCGTCGCCCTCGTTGGAAATCAACGTGGTCACGCGTGTATTGGTGGAGCGGATGTGCGCCCCGGAAATGGCGAGGTAGACCTCGGCGATCACCACGTCGGTTTTTTGCTCGGCCTCGGCCAGAGCGTCGCGCACGCAGCCCTGCGCGACCTCGAAGTCGACGATCTCGCACTTGCGTACCTGGCCGGACGCGGCCTCGCCGATGCCCAGCAGGGCGAGTGTGCCGTCGGGTCGAATTTCCCCCACGGCGGCGGCGACTTTCGTGCTGCCGACTTCCAGTGCGACGACGATATTGCGTGATTTTCCCCAGAACATAGTGGTTGGTGATTGGGTTGGCTTACGGGTATTGGGCGAAGGTTACCGGCACGTTGCAGTCAGGTGTGAGATCAACGGTACGAATCTGGCGCTGCTGAAAATCGGGATAATCGACGATCTGCAGGAGGCGCTGCAGTTGCTGGTCGATCAGGCTCTCGTCGGGACGGAAGACGACGGTCATGCCTTGTCGCGTATCCATCGTGATCGAAAGCGGATTACTCAGATAGATCGTTTGAATGTCGATGAGGGTGTGCAGACGACTGCGATCAATCGCGTCCATGATTTCCAAAGCGCACGCCAGGCTCGGTTGCTGCAGCTTCATGCCCGGTTCAAGTTCATCCTCGGCATCTGTTAAGCCGATGACTTCCGGTAGAAGCGGCGCTTCATCGTCGTCGCGCGGCTTGAGGACAACTCCGTCGCGGTCGAGGTAAAAAGTTTCCTTGTTGCCGAGGTCGATATTGATTCCTTGAATTTTGACCACGGGCACGCGCTCATGGATCACAATGGAAATGGTGCCCGGGAAGTGGCGCTCCACCTTGGCGCTGGAGACGTAAGGCAGCTTCTCCAGGTCGGTCGTGATTTGGCGCAGGTTCAGGGCCCAGAGATTCTGGCCCGGCTCAAGGCCCGCAGCCTGGCGAATCTGCCTCTCGGAAAAATGATCGCGCGGCTCGATCTCGATTTTATTCAGGACATAGCGCGGGTTGGTGTAGAGGACGCGGTTCAGCACGAAATCGATGCCAAAATGAAGACCCACGCCCACCGCGACGATCATGGCCAGCACGAGGCTGCACCAGAACGCGACTTGCATGAGCTGCTTCTGCGTATGCCGCTTGCGCGTGGTCGTGTGCAGGATGTTGATCTGCTTTTGCCGGCTGCGAGTGCGCGTGCGACGATTATTCAAGCAGACCTCTCTTTCATGCGCGCGGCCCAGGAGATCTCGACAATGCGGCGGCACAATTGCGGGAAGGTGATGCCGACGGCGGCGGCGGCTTTCGGCAACAGGCTGGTGGCCGTCATGCCGGGAATCGTGTTGATTTCGAGGCAATAGGGCGTGTTGTTTTCCAGCAGGAAATCGACGCGCGAGTAGATCGTATCGCCGACCGAGCGATGCGCCACCAATGCGTAATCCCGAATTCTCTTGGTGAGCTCCTCCGGCAATCGCGCGGGGCAAAAATATTCCGTGCGGCCTTTGGTGTATTTGTTTGTGTAATCGTAAAAGCCATCGAGCGGGCGAATTTCGATGATCGGCAGCACCTGGTCGCCGAGCACGCCGACAGTCAGTTCGCGACCATTGATGAGCTGCTCGACGAGGACTTCCGAATCAAATTTCAAAGCATCGGCCATGGCTGCGGTCAGCTCGTCACGCGTCGATGCCGAGCGCGATCCCACGCTCGATCCCTGGCTGTTGGGCTTGATGAAGACCGGCAGCGGAATGGTGATTTCCTCCAGCGTCCGCACGAGCTGGCCCTTCGGCGTGGGCACACCGCTTTGCCGGAATTTTTCCTTGGTCTTTTCCTTGTCGATCGTAATGCGGCTCGTCGCCGCGTTCGCGCCGGTGAAAGGAATGCCGCGCGAGTGGAGGATGTCCTGGACTTGCCCGTCTTCGCCGAACGTCCCGTGCAGCGCGATGAAGGCGAGATCGGTTTCATCCGGGACAACAAACTTGTCGTCATCCACGATAACTTCGCAAACGTGGTACCCGGCTTCGCGCAACGCGACAACGCAGGCCGCCCCGGTGCGCAGGGAAACTTCCCGCTCGGCGGAAGGCCCGCCCATGAGCACGGCGATATGATGGGGCTTGTCGCTCATTTTAATGTTCTTCTCCGAGCACAATGACTTCGGTGTTGAGATCGATCTGCCGCGATTCGCGCGCGCGGCTCTGGATCAGCGCAATAAGCTGCAGCACGTCCTCCGCGGTCGCGCCGCCGTCGTTCACGATGAAATTTCCGTGCACTTCCGAAACGCGCGCCGAGCCGACGGAAAGATTTTTCAGCCCGAGTTCGTCAATCAGCTTGCCCGCCGGAATTGGCCCGGGATTCTTGAAGATGCAACCGGCGCTCGGCGCGGCCGGCTGGGATGTCCACCGCTTGTTCGAGTAGGCCTTCAGCTTTTCGTTGATCTCTTCCTTCGAGCATGGCGTGCCCTTAAGCCGCGCGGAAACCGCGATGTGGTTTTGGAAATGAGGCACGCTGCGATAATGGATTTCCATGTCGGCCTTCTTCACCTCGTGAACGTGGCCGAGCAGATCGATGCTGCGCACGCTCTCGACCACTTCCATTGTCCAGCCCTGCATCGCGCCGGCGTTCATGCGCAGTGCGCCGCCCATGTTGCCGGGAATACCCTCCATGAATTCAAAACCGCCCAGGCCAGACTTGCGCGCCTCGGCCACGATTTGCTTGAGCCGAGCGCCCGCCCCGACCGTGACATATTCACCGTCGACTTCGATGCGGCTGAAATAAGGCCGGCCCAGATGCACGCAAAGCCCGAGCACGCCGCCATCACGAATGAGCAGATTGCTGCCGCGGCCAATGAACGTCACCGGGATGCCCCGGTCATGCGCGAAACGAAGCCCGACCGTGAGGTCCTCCTCGTCGCCGGGCTCGAACCAAAGTTGCGCCGGGCCGCCGATGCGCATCGTGGTATGTTTGTGCAGCGGCTCGTCGCGTTTAAGGATGCTCTCCGGCTTCAGCAGGCCGATCAGTTCGGCATACCACGCAAGCCCGTGCGCGAGATGCTGCGCGACGCGGTGAATATCCCCCGCGCCCAGCGTAATGACCAAATCGCCCGGCTCCAGCCCGGCGTTCACCGCCGCGCGCAACCGGCCCAGCGTCGGCTCGTAATGAACCTGAGTATGGCCGTCAGCACGCACGCCGTTCGCGACCGATTCTCCGGTGACGCCGGCCATGGCCGCTTCGCTCGCGGCATAAATTTCGGTGATGAATACCTGTGAGGCATCGTGGAAAGCCCCGGCGAATTCGCCCAGCAGCGCCTTCGTGCGCGAGTAACGATGCGGCTGAAAAAGCGCCAGCACCCGTTTCCATCCGCTGTTTTTGGCCGCCGCCAGCGTCGCCTTGATTTCAGTGGGATGATGCGCGTAATCGTCGACCACCATGTAATCGGCGGAGCGGTACTTCACTTCAAAACGCCGCGCTGCACCGCGAAAACCCGCCAGCGCACTGACAATCTGGTTCCAGGGAATGCCCAGTTGCGTCGCCAGCGCGATGACTCCCAGCGCGTTGCTGACGTTCTGCGCGCCGGGCACTTCGAGGACCACTTCCCCGAGCAATTGCCCCTGGCGCAGGACGGTGAAACGTGACGAGAAATTTTCCAACCGAACGTCAAGCGCGCGAAAGTCCGCCAGTTCGGACAGGCCGTAGCCCACGGCCTGTTGGGCATGCGAGCACAACAGCATCGCGTTCTTGTCATCCGCGCAATAAACGATCGGTCCGCGCGTCCGCTCGCAGAGCGCCGCAAAGACCTGCACGATCTCCTCGATGTTGTGATAGAAATCGAGATGCTCCTCCTCGATATTGAGGATCAGGCTCGCTTCCGGCGCAAACAACGCCAGGGTGCCGTCGCTTTCGTCCGCCTCGACAACGAAGGGTTTTCCCTCGGTCCACGACGCGTTCGCGCCGAGCAACGGCACCTGCGCGCCGATGTAGTGCGAGGGATTGAGATCGGCCTGGCGCAAAACGTGGGTCAACATCGACGAGGTCGTCGTCTTGCCGTGACTGCCCGCGACGATATACGCGCTCTTGGTATCGGCGAGCACCACGAGACACTCGGCGCGGCGCACGGAAAGGATCTTGCGCTCCGCCGCGGCCACGCGCTCGGGGTTTTCCGCCGCGATCGCCGAGGAGAAAACGACCAGCGCGACGCCATCCACATTCGAGGCCGCGTGGCCTTCAAAGTAGCGCACGCCCGCGGGAATATAATCCGTCGCGTCCGCCGCCGGGACCAGGTCGGAACCGGAGAGCTCGTGTCCCTGCGTGAGGAGCACGCGGGCCAGCCCGCTCATGCCGCTGCCGCAAACGCCGATGAGATGGATCCGTTGCGGTCCGCTTTTCAGCAAATGCTCAAGACGTTGTTTTATTTCGGGTTGCATGAAGCTTCAATCTCCTCCGCCACGCGTTTCGCCGCGTCGACCCCGGCCAATCCCCGCGCCGCTTCGGCCATCAGGTTTCGCTTGGGCACATTCGTTAAAATTTCCGACACGACCTCGTGCAGCATTTCCGGCGTGGTTTTGCTTTCGACCAAAATTCGCGCCGCGCCGGCCTGCTCGAATATCCGCGCGTTGTACGTCTGGTGATCATCCGCCGCCGCCGGGTACGGAATGAGCACCGAGGGCAAACCATAGTGACTCAACTCCGTTAGCGAGGCGGCTCCTGAGCGGCTGATAACCACATCGGCGAGACTATAGAAGTGTTCCATTTCCGTCGAGAACGCTTGCACGACGGCGATAAGTCTTTGGCGGCGAAAATTGATCTCCGCGATGTTGGCATCAGCCTGGCCCGCAAGATGGATAAACTGGACTTGCTCGCGGTCGTTGTGCCACATCGGCAATGTCTTGAGGACAAGCTGGTTGATGCCGTGCGCGCCCTGGCTTCCGCCCATGATAAGAACGATGGGCAGCGCGGGGTTGAGGCCGAATTTTTCCGCCGCGACCGCGCGATCGATCCTCGCCAGTCCGCGCCGCACCGGCGTGCCGGTCACAATGCAATGGCCTTTGCGCAGATAATTCGCGCAGCCCTCAAAGCCGAGCAGCGTCTTGTTGACCCAGGGCGCAATCATCCGTGTGACGCGTCCCGGAATCGCGTTCGACTCATGGATCAGCGTGGGCAAGTGGAGGCGGCGGCCCAGCAGGAGCGGAATCGCGCTGGTAAAGCCGCCCATGCCCACCACGGCGGTCGGCTGAAAGTCGCGGTAGACCTGCCCGCACTCGCGCCAACTGCTTAAAAGGGTGAGCGCAAATTTAAAGACGCGCGGTGAAAGAAATCCCGGCCAGCCGATGCCCGGCAGCGCATGCGATTGCTGCTCCTTCGCGCCCTGGAGCGCGATGGCGTCAATTTGCTTGGGAGAAACCAGCAGGATGGTGTCGTGCCCGCGCTGGCGTAATTCCTCCGCGACGGCCAATCCCGGAAAGAGATGTCCGCCCGTTCCTCCGCACGCAATGGCAATTTTCATCCGTTTAATTTTCGTTTCCCGTTACATCCGCACGCTGTAAGACTTCGGTGCCAGGGCCGGAGTGGCCTGTACCTGGTAGATCCCCTGTCGATGCATATTGAAGAGAATGCCGATTGCGGCCATGCAGGTCAGTAAATTTGATCCGCCGTAGCTGATAAAAGGTAGCGGTATGCCCTTGCACGGCATGAGTGACGTCACCACCGCGAGATTCATCAATGCCTGAAGGGCGATCATCAGCGTCAAGCCCGTGCCCAAAAGCACACCGGCGGGGTCGGGCGCGTGGATCGTGATCCAGCCGCAGCACAGCATGAGGATCAGGAAGGCCACGACGATCGACAGCGTCACCCACATGCCCAGCTCCTCGCCGATGATCGGGAAGACAAAGTCGGTATTCACCTCGGGCAGCCAGTACATCTTCTGGCGGCTGTTGCCCAGGCCGAGCCCCCACAGACCTCCCGAACCGAGCGCAATCAACGCCTGCTTTTGCTGGTAGATCTTTTGCAGTAACACCGGATCAGTGGTCGGCCCGGAATGCAGAAAGGCCATCCAGCGTCCGTAGCGTTCCGGTTTGAAGAGCGAAATCACCACGATGCCCAACACCCCGAAGATCGAAGCTGGAATCAAATAGAGCATTCTGGATCCGGCGGAGAACATGATCGCGATGAGAATCGCCAGCATGATGGCGGTCGTTCCGAAATCCTGCTGCAAGATCATCAGGATCAGAATCGGCGCGACGCAGAGCATTGGCCAGAGGAAGCCTTTAAGAAATTCGCCGGCGCGACGCTGATATTTCCCCATCCACCACGACAGGAAAAGAATCAGCGCCACCTTGGCGAGTTCCGACGGCTGATAAGTCCAGCCGGCCACGCGCAACCAGCGGGGCGACCCGTTCATCCGCACGCCGATATGCGGCACGAGGCAGAGCGCGAGCAGGAAGCAGGCGATGCCCACCACGTAGGGCGCGTAGCGCAGCAGCTTTTGGTAATCGTAGCGGGAGAGAGTGACGCAGACGATTCCACCAACGGCCAGCCACGCGAGTTGCTTGCGCAGGTTGCTGTAGACCCCGGTCATGTCCTGCGAGGCGAGAACGGCGCTGGTGCTGGTGAGCATCACCAGGCCGAGGGCGATGAGCCCCAGCATGACGATGAGCAGCAGGTAAGCGACGTTTCGTTGCATGAACACGAGCGGAATCTCCTTAGGAACTCATTAGATGATAGACGGTGAAGACGCCAACAACCAAGACGTTCAGCGCCACGATCGCGACGAACACCGCGAACATGAGCGCCGCACACCAGACGCTGAACGCCACCAGAACGCCCAGCGTGATATTGAAGGTCTTGAGGATCATGGGGGAAACTGCGTTAGTTCGCGTAGTTGGCCAACTGCGCGGTCGGCGCGTTGCCCTTCGCCTGGACCTGGCCCGGCTGGGTCGAAGCGGGCGGGTTATTGCGCGCGCTGCGCGATTCCTCGGAAGAAGGAATCCTCAGCTTCTTTCCGATGGCCAGCTTGGTCGGATCGGTGATGCCGTTTTCGGCCATGATGGCTGAGGCCGTCGTCTTGAAGCGGTGGGCAATGCGTGTCAGCGTGTCGCCTTTCACCACGGTATAAATGTGATGATGCATGCCCGCGGTGTCGACGGTGGATGAGGAAGTCAGGCCGGTGGTCATCGGCGCGGCGGATCCATTCGCCACCGGCGCGCTGGGACTGGCATCGAGCGTCGAAGTCGACGCGTTTTCCGCCACATACTTTTTCTCCGACGGAATGACCAACTTTTGGCCGGTATGCAGCACGTTGTCGTGAATGTGGTTGGCTTCCTTCAGCTCCGCGACCGTGATGTGATGCCGATGCGCGATCTTCTTATACGAGTCGGTGATCTTTACCACATAGATCTCCTGGATCACTGGCGCGGAATCGACCGCAGGCATATGCACCGGACCGGGAGTCAGCGCAATTAGCGGGCCCGGCGCAGGAGCGGCCGGGGCTTCGCTTGCCGGAGCCGGTTCCGCCGGAGGGGCCAGGTCCGCTGAGATCGGGCCGCTCGGCGTTTGCGGTCCCTGGTCCGCGACTTCGGTCGAAGGCGCCGGGGGCGGCGTTGCGGTTGGCGGGGCTACAGTCGATGCGGGAGCGGGAGCAGGCGTCGACGCGGACGCAGGGGTGGACGACGTCGCCGCAGTGGGCGAAGCTGTCGGCGCACTCGCCGTAGTCGAAGAGGCCGTGTCGGCAGTGGTCGCAGTCGCCGGGGCTGTCGTGGTCGCCGCGGTCGAGGCGGTTGCGTCCGAAGTCGGCGCAGGCGTTGTCGTGGTTGTCGCCGGGATGGTCGCAACTTCCGTCGGCGGCGCCGGGGCGGTCGCGCTTTTGTCGCCCGGATTTGCGCTGGGCAGCGAAGCGTCCGATATGACGGTGCCGTTCAGTCCCTTGTTATTTTTGTCCGTCGAGGCGGCGTCGGCATCCGAGGTATCGCCCGCTAACAAGCGATAACCGACAATCCCGCCTATGACCAAGACGTGCATCGCCAGCACGGCAATGAAGACCGTCATGAGTTTTAAGCCGCCGGTCTGCGACTTGATGTTGCTGTCATTGATGTCCATGGTTTTCTCTCTTTCGTTCGTTTTTGTGGTGGTGGTGTTTGGTTTTGAAATTTTCTAGGCCCTCTCCGCCCTGGCTTGAATCAACGCGCGGAATTGGTCGCCGCGATCCTCGAAATCCTTGAACATGTCGAAACTCGAGCAGCCCGGCGAAAAGAGAACCACATCGCCCGGCTGGGCAAGTCGCTGCGCCTTTTCAACTGCATCGGAGAGCGTCGTGGCCTTCATGCACGGCACGGACGGACTCCACGCGTTAAATAGCTTGTCGGACATCTGGCCGATAAGCACGACGGTCTTTACTTTCTCCTTCACCAGTTGGCGCAGGCCTGAAAAATCGAGCCCCTTGTCCTTCCCTCCCGCCAGCAGTACGACCGGCGACTGCATCGCCAGCAGCGCCTTCTCCAGCGCATCGATATTCGTCGCCTTCGAGTCATTGATAAATGTGACGCCATTGATGACGCCGACTTTTTCGCAGCGATGCGGCAGGGGCTTGTACAAGCAAAGGGCCGAAATCGCCGCTTCGCGCGGCACTTCGTAGAGATCGGCGACAGCGAGAGCCGCGAGCATGTTCTCGGCATTGTGCGGGCCCACCAGATTCGTCCGGCTCTGCTCCAAAGCTCGCTCGCCGCGCGCGACGAGCCAGCCGTCGAGCAATTGATAATCGGCCTCAGAGCCCGTCGCGCTTAACGTGACTTTCCGTGCGGCCATTTCGGGCAGGCGAAGGTTCGTATTCACGATCGCGTAGTCGTCCGCCATCTGGTTGCGGAAAATCTCCCACTTCGCCGCCTCGTATTGCTCCATTGTCTTGTAGCGGTCGAGATGATCGGGCGTGAGATTCAAATGCACGCTGACGTGCGGACGAAACTCGGCAATCTGTTCCAGTTGAAACGAACTGACCTCGACCACCATGACGTCGAGGCTCGCGCTGTCACGCACCGCGGCGGAAAAAGCCGTGCCGATATTGCCGGAAGCCTTTGTCCGTTTGCCTCCAGCGGCGAGCACGGCATCCACCAGCTCGGTCGTCGTCGTCTTGCCGTTCGTGCCGGTGATCGCGATAATGGGGCACCGGCAGAAACGATAGGCGACTTCCAGTTCGCCGAGGATCGGCACGCCCGCCGCCTTCAGCCCGCGCACCAGCGGCGCATTCGGGTTGATACCGGGACTCAGCACGCAGAAATCGAACCGGTCCGCCGCCGGAATTTCCGCGCCCAACTGCACTGTGATGCCACGTTGACGCAACGCTTCCGCGCGCCGGTTGACCTTGCTGTCAGCCGCCGCGTTGTCCCGCACCATGACGTGCGCGCCGTGCTCCTGGAGAAGAATTGCCGCTTCCATGCCGCTAATTCCCAATCCCAGCACCACGACCTGTTTTCCGTTGACGTCCATAAATTCTCATTGCTACCTCAGTTTTAAAGTGGCCAGCGCCGCCATGGCTCCGACCAGGCTCATGATCCAAAAGCGCACCACGACGGTCGTCTCGTCCCAGCCCTTGAGTTCAAAGTGATGATGCAGCGGCGACATCGCAAAAATGCGTTTTCCGGTCAGCTTGAACGAGGCGACCTGCAGCATCACGGAACCGGCCTCCAGGACGAACACACCGCCCGCGATGACCAGCAGCAATTCCTGGTGCACGCAAATCGCCATGACGCCGAGCACGCCGCCCAGCGCCAGCGAGCCGGTATCGCCCATGAACACCCGCGCGGGATGGCAATTGAACCAGAGGAACCCGAGGCCGGACCCCACCAGCGCGGCACAAAACACCGCAAGTTCGCCGGCACCACTGACCAAAGGTAAAAGGAGATAAGTCGCCAGTTTCGCGTTGCCGCCGACGTAGCAAAAGATGGCGTAGGTCAGGGCCACGCTGATCGAGCAGCCGATGGCCAGGCCGTCGAGTCCGTCGGTCAAGTTCACGGCATTCGAGGTGCCCATGATGACGAGCCCGAAGAAAAGCACGGTGAGAATACCCATGTCGACGACCACCGCCGATTTG
>Ga0116229_10008842_pt1 | contig 15539 bp, 13 predicted proteins | sample S1TSphgellanicum_3_FD_87313 | JGI IMG/M metagenome (GOLD analysis project Ga0116229, IMG submission 87313) | Host-associated microbial communities from peat moss isolated from Minnesota, USA - S1T2_Fc - Sphagnum magellanicum MG | ecosystem: Host-associated > Plants > Peat moss > Unclassified... | reverse complement strand
TTTTCATTAATATGAATGTCAAAAAATTCAAACCAAAAATCCATTTGATGAAATTTTAAGTTTAAATTTTGATTTAAGACCTCTAAAAATGAACACCTATGGCATCAAATAGGAAACAATTTTGCAAAGGACTATCAAAAAAACTCATAAAACACATTTGATGGGAAAAAAATTAAAAAGATAAAGACTTATCAATCACATTTTTAAAATACTCATACTTTAAAATATGTGGAAGTCTAAAACTTTAAAAATTTAAAGAACTTTCCAAAATTGATCTCGAATTTTATAACTTCAAAAGTCATTTGCCACACATAAATGAGGTAAAATGTACATGATGTGTTAAAAGAAGTATGGTTTATTATACGAGAAAACATAAAATGTAAAAAAAATTGGTTTTGATTTGAAATTATTATCATTTTAAAAAATGAAACATAATTTACAAGGAATCATGACATTTTCAAATTTTCATATTTATTCAAAAATGATAAACAAAAAAACATGTCATGTATTTGGACAACTATAATCATTTATTATAACAAGTTACAAAAAAATTGTTCCAAAATTCATTCATATGAAAAAAAAATTGAAAAAAAAGACATATAATCTTTTTCTAAAGTAATCATGTTTGCTCATTATATCTTGTTTGCACCCATAGGCTAAAGACATAAAATAATACATAATTGTTTTATCCAAAGAACTAAGCATTAAAGTAAATGGTTTTTTCAAAACTATTCCAACCCTTTTAAAAGGCCTTTGCAAAAAGGCTAACCAACAAAAAAATAAATTCAATTACTTTCACATAAGGACAAATTTGTGCCCAAAACCCATCAAAATGGACTTGAACATTTTACAAGGAAATATATTTTCATTCTCATTGTCCAACATTTACTTTCACAAATAAAAATCAATAAAGATCATGTGCATGAAACTCAAGATGGAAAAGGGTTCAAGTCAAAAATATTTGTCTCCTACAAAATTAATGGGTATTGTACTTTGCGTTATCTAATAGTAAAATCCTATAAACAACTCCCTAGAAAGAACATAATGCAAATTTGCAACCACATAACAAGTATCATATAAAATAATGTCCAACCCAAAAATCGCCAATATTCTTCCAATAAGAATAGAATAAGTGCCTTTATTCATGGAGGCCAAAATTTGGTTTCCTTTTGTGCTTTCAATGCACCTCCATCGTAACCATACATGGCAAGCATTCACACAACAAGATTAATATTAAATAAACAAGTTAATATGATCCAACTTTTCAACAATCATGAGTATGCCAAAAACATCAAGGCTACAATCAATGGACATGTTTAGTATGGAACAAGTTTGAAATCCAACTTTTACAAATACTTACATGTTTGCCCAAAATAATAATGTTAAAAATAATGGACAATTTTATTCTGAAACCTAATTCAATCTGCAATTTATAAATTGGCTTCTATTTTTAACAAATATGAAAAACCCTTGAGCCAATGTTTACGGGTTGGAATGGAACCAACATCCATCCTTTGAAGGAAAAATGTTCCTAGATAGTAACATCTCCATCAACCAAATTCATCATCTTCACTTCTTAAAACCTAACATACAACACCAAACCTTGAAAAAAAATTAATGAGTCATCTTAGATCAAATAACCCTTCAATTGGCAAGATAAGTTTGTCATTTCATTGTGTTTTTTCATGGTGGTTCCCCAAAAACCACATAATCCCCAAAGAATCTCAAAACACCATAAAATCCCCAAAGATTTCCCAAAGATCACATAATCTACAAATAATTCCCAAACACCATAAAATCTTATTGTCACGATTTCCCACAAATGCATTTTGATCTACCACCTTCCATCCATCACATTCACCCACATTTGGCATTTCCACAACTTACAACTATGAAGCCAAATTTTATAGACATTCACAAACATCTCCAAGTTTCTTATGCCTAATCAACAATGCCACATGTTGTGCATATATTTGCAATGTTGAACATTTTTTTGATTCAAACCGTGCCCCAACAATTCCTAGAATCTATCATGCTACAAATGCAAAGTAAGAAAATTTTGATTAATGAACTTTCAACCATGCAAGAAGGTCTTTGCACTCATCGTCACTTACTTTCCTTGTTTGTAATGATTCAATTGTTTCTAGAACCATTAATCGAACCATCCCTTGATGCGGACATATAACACTATAAGAATTCATGGTCTTTACTATTAGCAAAAATAGTCAAAAGGACCCCCAATTGGTCTTTTTGCCCCCATGTCCAACTTGACAAAAATGTTATTTTGCACAAATCATTTTAGAACTGTTCATCTTGATTGTTGTCCTTTCCACTAAAGGGTTATATAATATTTTGACTAATAAAAATGACCTATTGTCAATTTGACATTAGTCAATTAAACCATCATTATCTATGATCTTATTTAAGCCATGTAACATCATTATGTTACATTTTCAAAGGTGATGCATCATCATATGTAATAAAAAAATAGGTCAATATGTTTACCATGCATATGTAAAATGAATACATTACCATATAAAAATTCATATACATTATTTGCCCAAGTTTGAACATAAGACCTCATGGAGGCATCCCAATGCCTTCGCCATCAAGCTATAGGTTTAACTATGAAACTATTAAAAAATCCCAAAATTGACACAAATTTGTCTATATCAAATTTTGTTCAAATGAAATGAATAAAAACATATGTTGAAGTTTATTTTAAAATCTATTCAATAAAATAAACATATTTTATAAATGATCAAATGAAAAATTAAATTTAAAAAATATATATATGGATCATTGACAAATTCAAATATGTTTTAAAATTATGATTTTTGCTAAATTCAAACTCCATTCATTGTGTGATTGAACAAAACAAGGTAGGTAGGTAAGGTAGGTTGTTAGGGTACATATGTAAATAGGGTTGGGTAAAGTAGGTAGGTACATATAAGTAGGGTAGGTATGTCTTAAGTAAGGTATGTAAGTGAATAGGGTAAGGTACATAGGTCTAAACTTATAGTGGGTAGGATAAATAAGTAGAATAACATGTGATCACATATAGCCTAATGCAATCCAAATGTTTTCATGATAAACACATGAGGTTAAGTAATCACCACACATGAACTAATAGCATACCATTTTGATAATTCAATAATAAGGCCTATTTGACAAGCCTTAAACATTTAAAGCACCATTTTTCTTTTGGGGTCCTATTTGATTAGATATTCAAATTGACATGTGGTAAAAAATGTCACCTTAATCAAAATCACTAGTAAAACACAACATGGGGTTTTCATGCCCTAGGCCTATAATCAAATAGAACATCCCCTTTAATCAATACGAACATTTAGCCAAGTTGAACGTTATATAAAAATCATGATTTATTATAGCGTAATGATGTACTTTCAGAACTATTCATTGTAAAGGTAATAATTTCACTTGCAACAAATGGGTTCAAAATCTTTCATGCATGAATTAGCAAAGGATATATAACATACTTGTCATATTCATCTATAATCAACTAAATTATTTCCTTCCTAACATATTGTTAAACCTTTGAAATGCAGGTCAACATACATACTCAATATGTTATGAAATTTATGTTCCTAAAAAACAACATAAATGAAAGAAAATGTTCCAAAATTATTACTAGTTGCTTTTGCATTTGTATCACAAAACTTGAAATTTTGTATCAAAATCTTGGGTTTTGAGGAGTCATGTCATAAACATTGTATCCATAATCGGGTGACACAAGAAATTGCAAAAATAAACACATCAAATAACAACCCATAACCTTGGCTTTGGTTAATAAAACATTGGTTAACCTTAAGCACTAGTGTATCAAAAATAATATTGGCTACAACCTAGACTTGTAAACATGTAGCCCTTGAAAGGCCATACATTGTTGTCATCCATAATAAGCAATAATCTTTTTAAATTCCAATGCCTTTTGGAATAAAATCACTTTTGAATTTTTATTTATTTTTATCACTAGAGTTTTTAACTTGCATGGACATATGTTAATATCCAAACAAGTCCCATACCATTCTTGGCGTCCTTTTTCATTTTTTTGGGTCCAAATAATGGTTTTTTACAAAATAAACTAACATAATTTTTTGATGGAAATTGATGTGAATCCAACAATAACTTTGGTGTCATTTGATGCATATTGGCATATACATATCATGCACCAACAACTCCCTATGAATGGTGTTGTTAATTACAACACCCCACAAAAACAATGAAAATTAGGGTAATAAATGGTCATAGTTGAAAAATTCCCACCTTCATCTCTTACTTATGCAAGGACTTTAACATTCAACCCATATGTTGTTAACACTTCATTCATTTGTAACGGTCTCAAAATGTGTATACAATTTCAAACGAACCAATCGTTACATGACCAAGTTCTCAATTATGGTTCAAAAACTAAAGAATGAGAACAAAAATGTTAATTCCTCCTTTTGACATGCACAAATCAAAACTCACCATAAAATGTTGCAAGATTCAAAAATCTCATAGATGAATTTCTCTTTGGTCTTTTTAACTACCCATGAGAAAATATCATGTTCATTAATTAATGTTTCAACGAAAAACTAACACAAACATTCTACCTCATAATTAATTTTCTAAAGAATGGTGATTCTACAAAAGACAAATGCACCAATTCTTTAGTTATAAACATGACCAAATTTCTTTTTCAAATTGAATTTGATGAAGATCATTCTAACCATAAGGAATATTACTACCAAAAAAGGATGTAATATAAGATGGGGTGAGTTTCGACCTTTGTTTTTTCATCTTTTATTTCCAAACCAATAGCCTTCATATTAAAAAAAACAAAACATAAAGAAAAGTTGAAAACAAAATGCACAACAACATAATGAAGCAAAATTTCAAGTGTGGGGGTGGATATAACACAATGGAAAATTGCGAAGGGCAAATAACAATGGAAAAATTCGACAAAGGCACAAGGTGATGCAATGGAGAGAACAACCAAACAACTTGAACTTCATGATGGAAATATAATGCAACAACATAATAGAAAGACAATGTAAACAACACAATGGAGGAGAACACAATATATAAAACACATTACTTAAATGATGCAAAGATGGAAGCAAGCAATAGACTATAGACTATAAAGATTTTTTAATGAAACCTTACAAAATGTAAATAATTATAGATTTGATGTAGAGCACAACACAATGGAGACAAACTACAACACACATGACAATGGAAACATTACTATATAAAGTCCATGGTGATGATTTGCTAATGTAGAATGCAAGCTGATGGAAATCAATTACAAAGTGCAAGGCGATGGAGGTGGAAACACTATTAGAACTCTTATATTATGTAACCATTCAATTTACAACTACATGTGATTATTTGTCATTTGCAATTGTATTTTGTCATTTTTACAACTTTTCATCATCTTTTTAAATTTGTTATTATTTTTGTGACTATGGTGAAATTACAAAATTACACATCCTTCCATATTGACTAATTTTTTGAAATTTTCATCCAAAAATAGACCCCTCTGTTCATTTAATCACAAAATTTACTGCAATTTGATTATTTTTTATGTTAATTTTATACATTTAATACACATTACTTTATTGTGGATTACATTAACAATGTATTTGACTTGTATTCAATGTATATTAAACATATTTTAAGTGTATTTAACATATTTAAATGCATTTAAATCATACTAAAAGTACATTATGCATATATTTGTTCACATTATGGGCATATTAAAAAGATTTAAATCATATAGATTTTATAAATTATATTTAAAAATATACCATGTCTATTTTAAGGTATGTATGATTAAATTATACTAATGAAAAAGTCATATTAATATGATATAATGATCATGTTAATTATTGATGAGTTATTACAATCAACTAATTGATTAGTTGGTACAAATTATGAAATAATTAATTTTATTAATTTAATTTAATTATGTTAATAATAACGGATATATAATAATTGATTATTTAGTCAATTCCTTCAAAAAATTAATTAATTAACTAAATATATAATAATTAATTAATTAATTATTATTAAATAATATAGTAATAAATAAATAAATAATAGTGTTTAGTTAATTAAAATTTATTCATATAATTAATTTAAATATTTAATATTTAATAATAAAATATATTTCAGTAATTTATTGAATAATAAATACTAATTAATAGTTTATTTATTAAATTAGTATGGATTGATTAATTCAATGCATAATTAATATTAATTGAATCAATAAGTGTAATTTAGATATTTTGGTCATTATATAAATCAGATAATTTAAATTTAAATGATTGACTACCTAATTAATTATCTAAATTTAGAGAATTAATTATTTGAAGTAGCTAACTAACAAATTAGATGAATTTTTTGACTACTACATGAACAATGTGGCACCTTGTATAACTATATAATCATTAACTGTAGATGATGTAGTGCCTTAGGTGGTCATACAATTATTTTAGAATGTTAAAAAAAGGAATATTAATAATTTACTAAAATACAAACATACATAATAAACTACAACATGTAAAGAACTTATTTTGATTAATATTATACATATAGGATATATAAAAAAATTTATTAAAATTTTCTTAAATATACTCGATATATAATCCATTTTAAATATTCAATGTGACGAAAGCAAATTTTATACATTGAAACAAATTTTAATGGTAAAAATATGATATATTATAAATAAAATTATATATCTCAATTTTAAAGTAAAATAGAAATGGTAGACGTGGGAAATATATAATTTATTTTTAAATTAAAATTATATTATAAATTTAATTGAAATTTTATATAATATATGTATACAATAAATAAATTTATTTTATACGTGTAAAAATGAATAGAAAATATAATTTCAGAAAAATAGTTTGTATTTTATTATTAATTTATATATTAAAAATTAAATTAAAATATTTAGATTGAATTATATATCATATTTAATATGACTAATACAAAAACACTTAATTTATATAGATATAATTGATTTATGATCCATTAATAAATATTTTATGTGGATAAATTACATGGATTCATAGGTGTAAATTAAAAATTATCAATAAAATTATGATATATTGGAAGCAAAATTGTAATATAAAATTTTTAAACCAAATGAAGGTTTAAAATATGAAAGTTTTATTTTATTCATGTGTTAGCCATGAAGGTTTTTTCATTTACAAATCATGTGTTTGAATTTATTTCTTTCAAAATATGGTCATTAAAATGTTATTCAATAACAAAATTCAAACAATTTTCTTTTGAACCAATTTTACATTTAAAAATAAAAATAAAATTGTGTATATTATTGAAGGAATTTATGAAGTAGTTTTGAAATTTTTCATTTCGACAAAGTATCAATAAGATACAACTGATTATTATAATGTTTAAATGAATTACGTTTTCAATAAAATAAACATTAAATTATTTACATAACAAACGGGGTGGCTTGATGGTAAAGGAATTGAATTCCATCCTTGGGGTTCAAAGATCAAACTTCACAAATGACATGCGTTGTGGTCAACATTGGAATATTGATTGAATATTCTATACCTACATGGACTATTTAAATTAGATCATTATTTAAGCAAACTCAAATAGGTAGATTAGGTGGTCTATTTACTCACTTAAATTAGGTTTGAAATTTAATATAGGTGGTGACACATGTCAACAATTGATAGGATGAAAAATAATTTAAATAAAAATAAAGTTTTATTATTCATAATGTATATTATAAATATATAATAATAAATATTATAGATTAAAAAAATGTTTCCCAAGTTTTTGGGCCCAATTTGTAATAATAATACTAATAAAATAATGATTAAACTATCATTAATGATTTCACACATGTCCTTTACGACTACTAAATGGTATTTGCCACATCATTTCCTAAATGATTATTGTCATAAATGACTCGTTCATAATGACTTTAGGGTTACTAGTCATTTTTGTCCTTTATGACTGGAATATTAATAGTCATAAATTCAGTCATATATTTGAAGATTTCTACTAGTGATTATGGCAATGTATCATTGTCTATTTAGAATTATTTCAAAACATGCTTGAAGCACCCCAAAATAACATTTCCCTTCTTTTTTAAGTCCTTGCATTTTAAATAAACATTGATGTTTCTTTCCTTGTGGTTCATGAATTGTTTGAATAAATTACTCCATTGAAGGTAAATTGTGTCAACAAGTTAATAATATTTGGATATGTACTGGCATGACAACAAACTCATGTTGAAGTTGGCCCTTGAAGCTAATAGGTGACAAGTGAAAACATATTTGCACACTCATATCATTGTGGTAAAGGAAGGCCGAAAAATGCATGCCAAATACATAATGATTGACTTTTTACCATCTTTATTTTGAAATTGCCCTTGCCAAACAATTGGGCAAATTTTTCATCAAGAATGCATGCAATTTAAACTAGCAAACACATTTGGGAAACTTAAAGCCTTATTAATTTTGGTACATGTTTCAAAATCGATTTGTGTAGGTTGCTTCAAATATTGGGTTTCAAAAATTTCCTTGTATCCATTGTTATATTTTACCCATTTGAATATATTCATCAATTGCATTATGCGTGACTTAATAGGTTAAAACACATAAGGTAACTACACACTTTTGGATTGAGCACTAGCCTATTTGCTAAATGCATCTTGCTTTTTTAAAAAATGAATCACATGCAAATACATTATCAAGAATTTTGAAAGAAACAATGTTTACTTCATTTTATACCTACTTTTAAACCATCCATCATCATACATTAGTGACACACAATTTTTTTTTATCTTGTTCACATTGCCTTTTTATTTTTAAATCAAGTTTTCATCTTGTACATGAACCTCCCCGCTTTCTTTTCATGAAAGGGATTAATGTTCGAAAACATGCAAATTAGGAAAAGGTCAATTTCAAATGGTAAATATCAAAGGGTTGAAATGAATTAAAGATCATCAAAGGTGCAATTTAGTCCAAATATACTCTGGTTCATTTTCAATGTTGTCCAATTCTTCACAAAATTTTAATTTAAAAAATTAATTATTTTCTTCCCATTTCAATGATACTAGCGTGACCTATGTCATTGAGCCAATTGTGAACTCATCAAACAATAATAAAAATGTACTGCAATTTCCCTTAAAAGGTTATTTTTATTTGATTGATTTTTTTGGACAAAATTGTTCAAGATTCAATAATTCTTTCAATTCATGTCTAAACTTGAAATTGTTATCCCACGAATCATCTTTTAGGCTCAAAGGGATACATCTTTTCAAAAATCTTTTCAAGGTTTCAAAGACACAATTAATGTGAAGGTAAAATAGTATGAAAAGGCAAATAAAATGATCAATGAGAACTTCTCCATGTGATGTGAAAAGGCAAAGAGAAGGGCAAATACAATGAAGAGGTATTGATTGGTTACAAAAACCAAATTTTGTAAATTTTAAATTAATTTCAAATGACAAAAATCACTCCAAATTCAAAAACTTGTTGCCTTGTTGCTTTGAAAATTGCAAGACAATAATCACCTTACACATTGCTTCGTTGAGGACATTGTTTATGGAGATGTGGGACGCAACCTTTTGCACAAAGTTCTTGTTTCAATGACATAACCACAACAAGAAAGAATGATAACTACAAACTTCCAAATATTAACATGTTTAATCATGCATTTGCATAGTGACAAAAATCATTAACATTAAGGTTTGGGGTGACAAATTATGTGATTTCCTTGATCACATTATATGAAATCATCTTCAGATGATGATCACACATTCATGATGGTGATCAAAATTTCTACCACCCCATACCTTAATATCATGGAATGGTCTCATGTCTCATCCTTGCCTATCATGTTTGGTGTGTCCTATATAGCTCACCTTAATGGGTTTGTTTGGGACATTACGCAACATAATGGGCATGGGCTTGACCCTTCCCTGGTACATATTGGATTTTTTAAGGCTTTTAATTCCAATTTTGTGCATAAATTACATTTGCAAATAGGGCTCGGTCTTGTAATACCCTGCAGATTATGGTTAGATTGACCCCAACTGATTAAATAAAGGTCAATTACATGTTGGAATGCGCAAGAAGACCATACATAACTAGCATGTTCTCTTGTTCATTCCAAAACACCAAAATACACACACAACCAACCAAGCAGCGCATTAAAAAGGAAAATGTGGCTGAAAATGGCTACCTATTAATCAATTTAAATATGTCATCTTGCTCATTAACAACTTGTGTGTCCCTGCACACGGATGAGAAATCCATGAGGGGAACACATGTCATCCTTGAAGGTACTATTGTAGCCCACTGATTATTTTTTTTGGCGTCAAAATATCACCATTTTTGTGAAAAATATTTTGGGAAAGAAGGAATGTTTTGGTGCAAATTCCCTTGCTTTTTTGAATTTTTTTTTCAAATAATTTTTTTAAATTTCAAAATTGGACAAAAAAAAATTCAGCACAATTGCCTATGAAATGAAAAGGTGCTATAGTTTTTTTTTAAATTTTTTTTTATAAATTTCATATTTTGAATCTCACCAAAATTTGGCTAAACATACATATGGATGATTGCCACTTTGAGCAACATCACAAAATTGAAATTTTTTAAAAAAATTATAAAATAAAATAATATAAAATAATATATATATAGAAAAATTGAACCACTATTGTTGTAACATTGTAGCCTGGTAAAACACAACCAGGGAAAAACAAAGTAAGAAAGGAAAAGTGAACTTTTTTTGGGGGAAAAAGGATAAAAAAGGATTAAATAAATAAATAAAAATAAAAAAGTGGCGGAAATTAAGTAAGATGGAACTGTTCTACAAGGGGAAGATTCTACACCACGTGGAACGTTCTGGTCCAAACTGAGCTTTCCCTTTATTGCAGTGAACATTCTAGGCCCCAACTAAGGAACATTCTAGACCCTTTAACTCACCGGTTCCAAACTTACGGAGAAGAAAGAAAAAAAAGAAGTAGGTAACGTCAAATGAACACCACAGTCAAAAAAATTACTAATTATAGATGTGACCTACATGGATGGGAAACATCCGTTGGTGGAGAGATAGCATCCATTTAAGCGGAACATTAGTATTCATAATATTGTTCTTCGTGGATGAATACTGGATGGTTTTCTGTTCGCGCTTTGCCGCTTTTGCTATGTGACAAAAGAAAGGCGCGTGTTTTTGTTGTGGTGTTGTGAAGAAGGCAAAAGCTTTTGCTGTGAAGGATTTTGCTTTGCTGCAGGTGGCGATGGAGGAAGACGCAACAGATGCAGGCGGATCTTCAGCGGTGGAGAACGAGGAAGCGAAGAAAGCTTCTTCCTACAGGTACTGGGTTCGTAGTGAGATGACTGGGGCTGCTCCGGCGCCTCTTCCAAGGAAGCTGACGGAAAGAGAGATGGTTGTTGGAAATGGGAAACCCTTGCCGTTAGGGTCGCTGTGGAACCAAGCGGGGACATGGGAGGAGAAGAGCCTCAACTCCTGGGCTTGGAAGCGTATCAAGGATCTGTTACAAGGAGTAGAGCCCGTGGAGTTTGAAGATGGCAAGGCGCAGGTGGTGGAGGTTTCAAGCTGTAGTGGTGATGCTACGCTGGTGACGGTGAGACAGAAGAAGAGAGTAGGTTATTCTTTCGAGATTGATATGAAGGTGAAGATGGAGGTTTCCACGGACGAAGGTTTCAAGAAAGATGTGGAAGGAACCATGAAGGTACCGGAAGCTTGTTATGGTGAACTGGATGACCTGCAGCTTGAGATCTCTATTACGCAGTCGCAGATTGCCGACGCTGTCCAAAGGAGCAGGGTTACGCAGGCGCTTGTGGCTTCTTTTTTGCCAGCCATACGATGTAAGCTTGAACAGTTCGAGACAGAGCTTAAGGAAAGGTAATCGGCATATGACTCTTGCTGTTTGAGGACAGAAACGGTTTGAGTCATGTAGGGTTTGATCTTTTCTTCTACTTCTTTGAAAAGACCACTAAACATTCATTTTGCCAGCCCTTGGATTCTCCATGCAGGAATTTGGTATGGCAAGGCATCTTTAGTATCTTTTGTTGCTGAACCTTTCAGGATGTGCATGATCAGTGAAGCTACTTCATAGTCCATCTTAGAGCATATGCCTTTGCATGGAGTGCTTGCTAGCAGGGTTCAGAGTCATGGTTTGGCTTTCATTTGTATGTCATTTTTTCATGTAGCCATCCATTGCTGCTGAGGATATATGTAGGTGCTCAGATCTCCTTCAGCTTTAAGCATGGCTTTTCTCTAAGAGAGATGCTTAGCTTGCTGAAACTGGTGAACTAATGCATTTTTATTTTGACACTTGGGGGCATTCAAACAATGGTAGTAGAACACCGAACAATGCCTCCTCTCTCTCTCTCTCTCTCTCTCTTTTGCTCTGTCATGCAGGCTTTGAAAGAGGACACTGACATGGTATCTGTGCTGGATTGTAAGAAGTCAGACCCTATCCTAGCATATGAAGTTTGTAAATGGTGGGGTGTCCCACATTAGCTTGTGATGAGCTTCTTCCTCTTTGTTTATCACTCAATCCACATTTCTGATTTGAAGAATCTGTCTTCATTTGTTTTCTGATTGCTGGAGGCATGCCACAAGTTTGTAGCTTTTTGATTGTTTAGATGTCTGGAAACCACATGATATAAATAATGTTAGGGTTGCTCATGCCTGAATGTGCTATCATGACATTGAAGGAGTGTCTGCTGATGGCGAACAGATTAATTATGACACCACTGACTGAGAGTCCTTCCCTTGAAAACCCTTGCGACAAAATCCAGCTGAAACTTGTCAAAACTTTCATTGTGAGTATTCAGAGAGTGGTATTGGATGCAGGGTTTAAAATTCTGCTGAAAGTGTTTTGTCCTGAGAAGGGTTGCGAAGGCCTGGAAATGACTACTCTATGACTTTGAAATCATGTGGTAAGAGTGGAGAGTTTTAGTTGGGTTGTTAAAGTATTGCATCACAGCTGTGAGCTCTGATGGTTGATGCTTGTCAAGTATTTTTGTGTTCCCTCCTGACAACTGATTTTGAGAAGATCAGTAGCACAATTCATTCTCACCTACTTCCATGACATGTAAGTATCATCTAAGGTTGAATCATCTGTGAGTATCATGAATGGATCTGAATGTATCCATACCCAAACAATGTTTGGATAGAATGGTTTTCAATTTTTGTGTGTAGCAGATGAAGTTGTATAGCATTTGCTTCACATCAGGTGCTTGTCATTGAGCAATTTAGGGTTTAACAGTATTTTACTCCCATCTTCTACCCTCTAATGATTCCCCTGTATCTTACTTGGAGGCTTTCACAATATTCAACAGCACTACTTGCACATTTCTATTGTTTTTTTGGTTTGCTGTAAGCAATGCTCTTGTTCATCTGCATTTCACACTATGATATTCTCTACAGTTTTCTGTTCTTAGTGTAATAACCATATTTTGATGTAATATGCTTGAAGTTGGAAGTAGCAAGAGGTGTGCATTGAATTCTGATGAGTCTTCTATAGAGTTTCCATTATTTATTTGTTTTGTATATTTTCACGTGGGTTGATTTGTGTTGTAAGTTTTCAACTAATTCAAGCAAGTTAAGTTTGGTCCTCACTAAAGATGCTGTTAGATTGGCAGTATTCGGAAAGAATTTGCATCTAGTTTTGGTGAATTTTCAGATTAAGATATGGTAGTGAAAGTTTTCAACACCGAAGATAGAGATACCTTCTAATGAATGTGCAATGATTCTCCAATTGCTGTACCCATGTTGCTAATTAACTTGGCAAGTTTGTACATGTTTGTCATAACTAAATCACGGAAACAAATATTATTAGAATGAATTCATCTACCATTGCGTTATTTCAGTGTTAAAGCAACAGTTGATGAAGGAACGTGTTGTCAACATAGTTCTGTGGACAGTAGGTGTTCTTGAAGCATGGTGTATGGTTGAAATGTGTTCATCTGGTCCATTTCACAATATTCCAACCCTTCTTTCATAGATTGCTTAAACAGTCATTGTAGGAAGAGAACAAAAGGTTTGTTTGCTTTCCAAAAGTTGACACTATTTTATATTGGATGTTAAAGATGCAAGATGTTTGCCACAACAATCCCTTACAATAGATAAAATTTAAAGTTTTAGATGTTCCCTTACAAAGTGGATGAACTTTTGGGGCGTTTTGGAAAACCCGATGCTTGCATGCATGGGCATTATGTAGGTTAAAGTTTGAGGTGAGAGCATTGCGAAAGTAAAGGTGAGTGAGGTGAAAGCCTAACACAAGCCCGATTTTGGGAATGACCTTGCACTTGAACCTTACATGAAGTAAAATTGATGCAAAAATCAGAAGCGGTGGCTTTATGTTCTTTGTAAAACTTGTTGTGAAATCAGAATGCCCCCACTCACTCACAGGGCAAAGGAAAATATTATGTGTTATAATGTGGACTTGTTGACAGACATAACCTTCAAAGCATTCAAAACTCATTTCAAAAGTAAAACACACATGTTGTCAACTAATTCAAAAAGACTACTGTAGTTGAATAGTACGGTTGTTGGGTCTCTATGGAAAAATGATTTCATTTTGAAGATTTCATTTGAACAAAGAAAATATTCTCAAACATTTCAAAAGATGTGTTCATGCATGCCTAAGAGACAACTTGTCATTGCCATTGTGTCCCCCAAGTGAACCCAAAAAAAAGAAACACAAATGTCTTTGGAGAGAAGAAAAGAGAAATACATAAATATTGAAAGCAAAATTTTGGGTGAACTAAAATTGTTGATGGCTTTGTTCCAAGTGAGAAGCAAAAATTGTGGAAGTCGAAGGGCTCACTTGTGGTATGATATATACCCAACAAATGGATTGTTGTTGCTCAATGCAATTGTTTTATTTTGGGACGAGAGACGTTGCAGGTTCGTTATAAAATGAACTTTGTTCAAAGTGATTGGCTCCTTAAACTAGAAACATCATTTGATTAAGAAAAATATTTTTGCGTGCTCTTGATGGCCGAGCTAGGAGTCGGAATTGGCCAAATCCTGCGGGCTCTTGATGGCCACTGAGGTAGAAGTCAGAATCAGGCAAACTCTGCCGGCTCTTGATGGCCGAGCCAGGAGTCGGAATTGGCCAAACCGTGTCTGCTCTCAATGGCTGAGCTAGGAGTCGGAATTGGCCAAACCCTGGCCGCTCTCTAGTACGAAGATGCATGGAAAGGGTAAGGTAATATTTTCCACTCTGTGAATGCTTTTTTTTTTTCCCAGTCGGAAATTGCCCGGTAAAATGTCGCCCCCTCTTTCTCCCCCAAACGTCCCACGTCCAGTTTCCACCAAACCCTAATAATGCTAAGGATAGTCACAGCACTCCTCAAGAGACGACGGTGCTGCAAGGGTTGCAAGCCTTGAGTTCTTTGGAAGGGGAAAAGGACGAGGCTGCATTATCCTTGGAAGCAAAATTGTTTTCCTGATACCACTAGAACTTTGAGCTGCTTGCAAGGTAAGAGTCACCTCCC
>Ga0116229_10008840_pt1 | contig 15541 bp, 11 predicted proteins | sample S1TSphgellanicum_3_FD_87313 | JGI IMG/M metagenome (GOLD analysis project Ga0116229, IMG submission 87313) | Host-associated microbial communities from peat moss isolated from Minnesota, USA - S1T2_Fc - Sphagnum magellanicum MG | ecosystem: Host-associated > Plants > Peat moss > Unclassified... | reverse complement strand
GCCAGAGAGCCGGGCATTTGCCCGGCTCTCTGAAAAAATAACGCCATTCTAAAACAACTGCCGTTCCATAGGTTCATTCATTAATTCCATCCTCCGCCGAGGCTTCTGTATAATTCCACTTCTGCACTTAATTGCCCTTTCTTTATAGACGCTAATTCCAATTCGCTTTGTAATACACTGCTCTGCGCCGTGATCACCTCCAGGTAATTGGCCATGCCATTACGAAACAGGCTATTGGCATTGACGATAGCCTGCTTCAACGTATCTACCCGGTTGGCCGCAACAGCCTGCTGTTCTTTCAGCTTATTGCGCTGTTCTAACGCATCCGATACTTCACCCACTGCCACCAGTACGGTCTGTTTAAACTGGATTACCGTTTTTTCCCTGTCCACTTCCGAAACCCGATACGCCGTCTTGAATTTCTTCCGTTCGAACACCGGCGCCGTCAACCCGCCAACCACCATTCCAAACAGCGATCCGGGTATGTTAAACCAGTTCTTGAATAGATAGTTGTCCCATCCGCCTTCCGGCGAAATCACCAGCGAAGGATACAACGCGGCTTTGTTGATGGCTACATCGGCATTCGCAGCCGTCAGCGCCAGCTCTGAGCTCCGCACATCGGGACGACGACTAACCAGCGCTGCCGGTACACCAGCCGACAGCGTATCGCGCAAAGCCACCTGGTCCAGCGTAGTATTGCGGATGATGTCGGCGGGAAGACTTCCTGTCAGGATACTCAGAGCGTCTTCCTGCAACAATATGCTTTGCTGCAATTGCGGAACGAGCTCCGCCGCAGACAATTCCTGCGCTTCCGCCTGCTGAACACCTAATGCCGTCACCTCTCCCGCATTGTATTGCAACCGGATGATCCGAAGCGTGCTGTCATTGAGGGCCAGATTGCCCCGGGCAATCCCCAACTGCGCATCCAACATCAGCAGGTTGTAATAATCTTCGGCCACACTCGCCACAATCCTGGTCTGCAAAGCCTTTCTCGCTTCTTCCGTCTGGAGATATTGCGCCAGCGCCTTGGATTGCTTGTTTTTAATTTTCCCCCAGATATCAGCCTCCCAGGACAAAGCCACATTGGCATTATAGTCGTTGAGATACTTCGAATGGAGGAAGTCATTGGCGGTGATCCCGTTGAGAGACTCACTGCCTGGACGTGTCAGGGTCGCTACGGCATTGGCACTGACATCCGGCCAATACCCCAGTTTGGCCTGCCCCAGCACCAACTGGGCAGACTTGATATTTTCCAGCGCAATCTGCATGTCGTAGTTGCGGATAATAGCGCTGTCGATCAACTGCTGTAAAGCAGGATCCGCAAAAAAGCTCTTCCAGGGAAGCATGGCGATACCCGCCGTATCCGTTGCCCCGGTCGCTGCACCCGAACCTGCACTGTCCGCACCCCTATACTGGACCGGCAATGGGGCCGGCGGCATCGATATATCCTTTGAAACTTTACAGGCTCCCAGCCCCACAACAAGGACAAAGGCAGCGGTCTTTATAAAAAGCGATCTCATAATGTTATATTGTTTATAGTTGCGTCTACTTATACTTCCAATGCGGGGATAGGACCAAGAGGCAGCGGCTGAGTATCCAGCCCGCGTTTGCCGATCCATTTCTCCTGCAGATACTGAAAGATGATGAACAGCACCGGTACGATGAAAACCCCGAGGATCACCCCCGTCAGCATCCCACCGACTGCGCCGGTACCAATGCTCCGGTTACCGAGCGCCGCGGCGCCCTTGGCACGCATCAGCGGCATCAACCCTGCTATAAAGGCAAAAGAGGTCATCAGGATGGGCCGGAGCCTAAGCCGGGCTGCTTCCGTCGCTGCTTCCACCAGACTCATCCCGTGATGTCGTCTTTGCACGGCATATTCTACGATCAGGATCGCATTCTTGCAAAGCAGACCCACCAGCATGATGAGGCTCACCTGGACATAGATGTTATTGTCTATACCAAAGATCTGAAGGAAGACAAACACCCCGAATACACCGGCAGGGATCGACAAGACGACCGCAAACGGCAGAATATAGCTCTCATACTGCGCCGCCAGCAGGAAGTAGATGAATACCAGGCTCAGGACGAAGATGAAGATGATCTGCGAACCCGCAGCCTTTTCTTCCCGGGTGATACCCGTATATTCATAACCCCAGCCCCGTGGCAGCACCTTGGCAGCCGTTTCATCGATGGCCTTGATCGCATCACCCGTACTATATCCCGGCTTGGGAACCCCATTGATGGTCGCCGAATTGTAAAGGTTGTTGTGGCTTACTGTCTCCGGGCCATATACCTTTCTCAGCGTGATCAGTTGGTTGACCGGTATCATCTGATTCTGGTTGTTCTTGACGTAGATACCCGTGAGCGACGCTTCGTTGTTCCGGTAAGGAATATCGGCCTGGGCCATCACGCGGTAGTACTTGCCAAACCGGTTGAAATCACTGACAAAACTGCTGCCATAATAGATCTGCATCGTCTGCATCAGATCGGCGACGGAAACACCCATCTGCTTGGCTTTATTGTCGTCCACATCCATCATATACTGCGGATTGCCGGAGGCAAATGTGGTGAAGGCATAAGCTATTTCAGGCCGTTTCATCAGCTCACCGATAAAAGCACCGGACATAGCACTCAGACGATCCATAGATCCATTGGTCTGATCCTGCAGCGCGAACTCGAATCCGGCCACATTGCCAAAACCTTGTATGGTCGGGAAAGTAAAGAAGAACGCATGAGCATCTTTTACCTGCTGGGCGACTTTCATCGTCAACATCCCGCTGACGGTATTGATGTCTTTTATCGGACCCCGCTCATCCAACGGTTTCATCCGCACGAAACCCGCGCCATAAGGAGAGGCATTGGCATTGGTGATGAAGTTCAGCCCTTCCACATTATATCTTCTGTCAGTCACAGGGTCGGCCTTGATGATGCTGTCTATCTCCGCTACGGCTTTGTGCGTCTTGTCCAGGCTGCTGCCGGGAGGCGTATTGACGGCATACAGGATAAAGCCCTGGTCCTCCGTGGGAATAAAACCGCTGGGCGTCCGTTGCATGATCAGGTAGGCACTGCCTGCCAGCACAACCAGCGCAACCATCGTGATCCATTTGTGACGGAACAGGAAACCCAGGCTGCCCACATATTTATTTGTCATGGATTTGAAACCCACGTTGAAGGTAGCAAAGAACCTCGCGCCGAATCCCTTCCGCTTTCCATGTTCATCCGTGGAGTGGAGGTCTTTCAGGAAGATGGCACAAAGCGCAGGGCTCAGCGTCAGGGCATTGACCGCCGATATAAAGATGGCGATGGCCAGCGTATACCCGAACTGCCGGTAGAATACACCCGTCGGGCCCTTCATGAAGCCTACCGGGATGAAGACCGCAGCCATGACCAGCGTGATGGAAATAATGGCGCCGGATATCTCACTCATCGCAGTCAGTGTAGCCTGTTTCACCGGCAATTTTGTACTTTCCATTTTGGCATGCACGGCTTCCACCACCACGATGGCATCATCTACCACGATACCGATAGCCAGTACGAGGGCGAACAGCGTCAGCAGATTGATGGTGAAACCAAATACCTGCAGGAAGAAGAACGTACCAATGATAGCCACCGGTACGGCAATGGCGGGGATCAGCGTGGATCGGAAATCCTGCAGGAAAATGAATACCACGATAAATACCAGGATAAAGGCTTCAATCAGCGTATGTTTCACCTGCTCGATCGAAGCATCCAGGAATTCCTTGGAGTTGAACATGATGGTCGTATGCAAACCCTTGGGCAGCTGCTGCGAGAACCGGTCAAGCAAGTTTTCAGCTTGCGTCAGGATGTCATTGGCATTGGAGCCTGACAGCTGCTGGATCGCAATGCCGGTAGTAGGATGACCGTTCAGCGTGCTGTTCGAAGAGTAGGTATACGAGCCGAATTCCACCCGGGCCACATCTCTCAACCGCACGACGGAGCCATCGCTGTTGGACTTGACGATGATATTCTCATAGTCTTCGTTCTTGTTCAGCTTGCCTTTATATTTCAGCACATATTCGTACACTTCTTTGCTGCTCTGGCCAAGACGGCCGGGCGCTGCCTCCAGGCTTTGATCCTTGATGGCATTGGTCACTTCAATCGGAGAAAGATTATTGGCCATCAGCCTGTCCGGCTTCAGCCAGATACGCATGGAATAATCCTTGGTGCCGAATGGCTGCGCATCCGCGACACCGGGTATCCGCTGGATTTTTGGGATCAGGTTGATCTTTGCGTAGTTCTGCAAAAAGGTTTCATCATAACTGCTGTCGGTCGAATAAATAGCGACGAACATGATGATACTGTTCTGCTGTTTCTGTGTGGAGATACCCGCCTGAATGACTTCCGCAGGGATCTGGCTCGTAGCCTTCGAAACCCGGTTCTGCACATTCACCGCCGCAATATCGGCATTAGTACCTTGTTTGAAAAAGACGGTTAACGTCATCGTACCATCGTTGCTGGAGTTGGAGGTCATGTAAGTCATGTTCTCCACCCCATTGATGGCTTCTTCAAGCGGGGTCGCCACACTGCGCGCAACGACTTCGGCATTCGCACCAGGATAGGTGGCCGCCACTACTACACTGGGCGGCGCAATATCCGGGAACAGCGAGATGGGCAATGTAAAAATGGATAACCCCCCTAGTATAAGTAATATGATAGACACGACCGTTGATAACACCGGCCTTTCAATAAATCTCTTGAGCATAAATAGATCTGTTTGTTTGTATTTCAATCCTGTCTGTGGCCTCCTGAACGTTCTAAATAGGCATCACCCTGAACAGGCTGTCGGTGGATAATAGCTGTGGGGTTATCACCGCACCATCCGTCAGCCGGTCCATACCGGCGAATACGATCTTGTCCCCGGCCTGTACGCCTTTGTCCACTAAATAATAATCGGTCGTTTTTCCGACGATGTGCAGCTGCTTGCCAATAACCTTGCTGCTATCGCCAACGACGAATACAAAGATCCTGTCCTGTATTTCGTACGTGGACGCCTGCGGTACAGGCAAAAGACCGCTGTTGGACTGGGGTATCCGAACTTTTCCAGTAATCCCGGAACGAAGAAGGCGGTCTGCATTCGGGAAAATGGCGCGGAAGGTTATCGCTCCGATGCTCCTGTCAAACTGACCTTCCATCAGTTCGATCCTGCCCTTTGAAGCATAGATGCTTTTATCGGCGAGCTGAAGCTCTACAGGCGGCAATGCCTTGATCTTTTCATCGATCGTTTTGCCGGGATACTGGTTGGTGAATTTTAAGAAATCACTTTCGCTCATTCCAAAATAAGCATACACCTCTTTAATATCCGAGACGACCGTCAGCGGCTGTGCTTCACCTTTACCTACCAGAGCGCCGGCCTTAAAGGGAATGCGACCGATATATCCGCTGACCGGAGCCTTTATAAGGGTGTAGCCCAGGTTGATATTGGCATTGTTGCTGGCAGCCTGCGTTTGGTTGACTTCTGCCTTGGCAGCGTCATAGGCAGCCTGCGCCGCTTTCAGCTGGACATCCGAGATGACATGGTTGTCGACCAGCGGCTGCAGCCGGTTCACTTCGATGGCCGCCTTTTCCAGGTTGGCCTTGGCTACAGTGATGTTGGCCTGGGTATTGTTTAATTGCTCGTCGTAGGGGCGGTCATTGATCTTGAAGAGCGGCTGGCCTTTGGTTACATAGGCCCCTTCTTCCACAAAGATTTTATCGAGGTATCCGCTGACCTGCGGGCGGATCTCTACATTGGTCGTGCCTTCCACATCAGCCGAATATTCGAGATAGGTAGTGGCAGGCGCTGCATTCAGCGCTATAACGGGCAGGCTCTGCGGCGGCGGAGCCGCTTGGGTGCCCTGGACTTGTGAACAGCTGCTGAGCTCAGTGGCAGCGACGATTGATAAGGCAATGATAATCAGATACTTTCTCATAACTAACATTATTAAATTGTTTAATGGCGTTAACTCTATAAGCCTAAAAATGAAACTCATCCCCCCTTTATGACAGAATACACGGTCAGAAAAGGACAAAAAGCCGGGTTTTCTTTTTTCAAATGGCGACTTTCGTCAGTAACGTTTCTTTCTTTGGCAAGAATGGATGGAGTCTAGTTTCGTAGGGATCGGGTGATGCCGGTAATGGCATCTTTTAAAATTTGCCGGTTGATCTCATCGGAGGTCCCTTTTCGGACAATATTGATGGAAATTAATCCGTGTATAATAGACCAGTAGGTATAATACTTAGTACAAACCCGGTCATCTTCCGTATCGTCGATACCCATCATTTTAGCGATTGGCGCCGCGGCAATATCATAGGGGGTAGATCCGACGGGTAATAGTTCGTCCATAATACAACAGTTGACCTCTACGCCAAACATCAACTGGTAATATTCTTTCTCGGCAAAAGCGAAGTTCCAATAGGCAAGCCATAGGGCTTCGATCTGTTCCGCGAGATCTGTATGCTGGGCCGCAGCCTCCTTCATCCGGCAGGCCAGGATCATAAACCCTTTTTTAGTCAACTCCAGCAGGATGGCTTCCTTGTTGGCGTAATATTCGTAAATGATAGGGGCCGTGTATTCTATTTTATCCGCAATCTTCCGCATACTCAGGGCCTGCCAGCCTTCCTCTTTGACGATATCATGAGCTGCATCCAGGATACTACCCCGGGTATTCTCCTTTAATCGATGAATTCTCTCCTTGCTTCCCATGTTACTCCTTTACGCCTTAAATAATTTAACAGCGTTAGACAAAATTACATAGAATTTTAATTCCACCAAAAAAATTTACCAACTCCGTTCTCCATCCTCCCGTTCCCGCCGCACGCTCACTCCGCCCGTAGACTCACAATAGGGTTCGTCATCGCGGCTTTTATCGCTTGAAAGCTGATGGTAATCAATGCAATAAGACCGGCCATCAACCCCGCCGCCATAAAAATCCACCAATAGATATCGATCCGGTAAGCGAAGCCCTGCAGCCAGCCATGACAAAAAAACCACGCGAGAGGCGCCGCAATCAGGAACGCCCAGCCGACCAGTTGCAGGAAATCTTTGGACAACAGAAAGACGATACTGCCAGTCGAAGCCCCGACTATCTTCCGGACGCCTATTTCTTTGGTGCGCTGCATCGTACTGTAGGCAGCCAGTCCCATCAAACCCAGGCAGCTGATAAAAATGGCCAGCACCGCAAAATACATGAATAGCCGGCCAAACCTGTCCTCTGCCCTGTATTGCTTATCGAAATATTCATCGAGGAAGAAATAGCTGAACGGTTTATCGGGCAGTAACCTCTTCCAAAGACTTTCTACCGCTGCAATGGTCGCCGGCAGGTGATGCCCGTCTACATTGATGGACACCAGGTCGCAGGCCCCTGGTTCAATCCGCATGCTGAGCGGCTTGATCACCTCCTGCAGCGACCGGAAATGAAAGTCCTTCATCACCCCGACAATAGTACCCTCTCTTCCCCACTGGCTGAATTTTTTTCCGATCGCCTGTTGCGGCGAGGTATAACCGAACATCTTCACCGCTGCTTCATTCAGGATCATGGCGCGGGTCGTATCCGTCATGAAGTCCCGGGAAAAGGGCCGCCCGGCGATAATTTTTATCTTGAACTGCGGTATATAGTCGAAGTCCACAAAATACAGATCGAGATTGGCCACCTGCATATCTCCTTTCACGTTTTCGATCTGTGAATAGGCACCGGGATTGCCGCCGCCGGGAACACTTCCACTCATCGCCGTCGACAGGACCCCGGGTAGGGTGGATACCTGCTGCTTGAAGACCAGCTTGGACGAATCCCCCCTGGTATCCACAATCATTTTCTGATCCTTGCTGAAACCGAGATCCTGGCTGCGCATATAGTTCAATTGATTATAGACGACAAGCGTGCCGATGATCAACGCAGTGGCGATGGTGAACTGGATAATGACAAGTGCCTTGCGCAGGAAGATGCCTCTCGTGCCTGTGACAAAGCGTCCTTTCAGCACGGCCACCGGCTGGAAAGACGACAGCACCAGCGCTGGGTATAGGCCGGCAGCAATACCGATCAGTATGGCAACTCCCAGCAGCATGAACAGGTAGCCCGCATGAGAAAAAATATTTTCACTGATGATCTTACCGGCTAGCTGATTAAAAGGATAGATGAGCAGGGCAGCCAGCAATACCGATAACAAATAAGCCATCAGGCAAAGGATGACGCTCTCCCCGATGAACTGCCGCGCGAGCTGGCCCTTTAACGCTCCCACTACTTTCCGGATGCCCACCTCTTTCGCCCTGTCGGCCGACCGGGCCGTCGTCAGGTTGATGAAATTGATACAGGCGATCAGCAGGATGAATACGCCGACTATAGAGAAGATATATACGTTGGTGATATTGCCCGTCTTCGACCCATCCCTGGTACTGCGGAGATAGACGTCCCTCAGCGGTTCCAGATACAGCGTAGGGACCATCTTACTTTGATGCATTTCTGTGCCGTTCATCTTCTCCAGGAAGGCCGGCAATTTCTTCTCCACCGCAGCGGCGCTCGTATGCGGTTTGAGCATGACATATCCACTGGGTCCATAACCTCCCCAGACATTGTCCAATCCCGGATGGATGAAGCGGGTATAAGTATTCATGGAGATGATCATGCTCGCCTTGATCTGTGAATTTTCCGGGATATCCCTGATCACCCCGGTTACTTTCGCATGAAACTTATCCCTCGTCAGGGTCATGGATTGCCCCATCGGATCCTTGCTGCCGAAATATTTTTTGGCCGACGTTTCGGTTAAGACAATACTATACGGCTCCTTTAGCGCTGTCCTCGGATTGCCTTTCAAAAAGGGCAGCTCGAACACCTGGAAGAAATTGGAGTCGGCCATGGCAACATCGTCCTGCTGAAAATGCTGATCGCCGACATCGATTAGCCAGTTATCCCCCAGTGTGATTCTTACCGCGGCTTCTACTTCCTGCATTTCACCCGCCAAATGCGGCGGCACGGCCCATGCCGGCATACTCGTATGCATAGTTTCCGTCGGTGTCTTGATATCGGCTACGATTCTATAGATCCGGTCTGCCTTCGGGTACATGTTGTCGTAACTCAACTCGAAGGTGACATACAAAAAGATGAGGTAAAAAGCAACCATCCCTACGGTAAGCCCGATAATATTCAACAGGGAAAAACCCTTATGCCGCCACAAATTGCGGAAGGCAATACGGAGATAGTTTTTGAGCATAAGTTGACTTTGATGGTGAGCGCCGCGTCATCCGCATCAAATACCGGCACGCTCCTAAAAGACCCGCCTTCCGCAAAAATGTTGCATCCATTTCCGTCAGTATTGAAAATCAACGCTTTATCTCAGTCTGTCCGCACTCTTCACCAATTTCTGATCGCTGAGGATCCCCCTCGCCGCCAGGATCAGCAGCAACGGGATGGCGATCGTAATAACAGCCGTAAGGTTATAGCTGCCCTCGAGAAAGGCAGGCGGTCCGCTGGCGCGCCAGTAAAGGAAAATATTCAGCAGCGATAGCAGAATCAGCGCGAAAGTGATCCAGAGTTGTTTGCTCCGCGCTTTATAGTTGAATATATTATAGAGGGCGCCAATGATGATCAGCACCGTGACGATAAGAATTCCAACACTGCCGCTGGGCCCGTTGATCAGGGTTGGCCAGGCCCTCAACTCGCGGAACTCATGCCCATAAGAGCCCACCTGTACATTTCCGCTATAGAAAGCAAACTTAAAGGTCAGGGCTGCACACACGGCCGCCAACAAAGTCCAAACCGTTTGTATTCGTTGCAACATAGTATTGTTTTTTCATTGTCCGAAAAACTCCCCGCCGGCTTATAACTCCGGATACAGCGGGAACTGTTTCATAAATGTATAGACTTCTTCTTTCAAACCCGCCAGGGCGCCTTCATTTTCCGCATTCACCAGCGCTTTGTCGATCAATCCGACGACCGTACTCATATGTTCTTCCTTCATTCCGCGGGTCGTAACCGCCGGCACTCCGACGCGGATGCCCGACGTGACAAAGGCGCTCTTGTCATCGTATGGCACCATATTCTTATTGACGGTGATCTCTGCCTTACCGAGAGCGATCTCTGCCTTCTTCCCGCTGATATTCTTATTCCGCAGATCGATCAACAGCAGGTGGTTGTCCGTACCACCGGAGACGATATGATAACCCTTGTCCACGAAAACTTTGGACATAGCCTGTGCATTGGCGATAATTTGTTGGGCATAACCGGTAAACTCATCCGAAAGGATCTCGCCGAAAGAGATGGCCTTGGCGGCGATCACATGCTCCAGAGGGCCGCCCTGCGTTCCGGGAAATACGGCCATGTCGATTAGATTGCTCATCGGCCGGATATTGCCTTTCACATCCTTCAATCCAAATGGATTGTCAAAATCCTTCTTCATCAGGATGATACCGCCACGGGGTCCGCGCAATGTCTTATGAGTCGTTGATGTCACGAAATGGCAATGTTCGAAGGGGGACTTCAGCAGCCCCTTCGCAATCAGCCCTGCCGGATGGGCCATATCGCACATCACAAAGGCGCCGATACTGTCGGCGATAGCCCGGATACGGGCATAGTCCCAGTCACGGCTATAGGCACTGGCGCCACAGATGATCAGCTTAGGCCGCTCTTTCCGGGCCACCGACTCCATCATCGCATAGTCTACCAGGCCATCTTCCTTGCCCACACTGTAGGATACCGGCCGGTATAGCTTGCCGGAGAAATTGACAGGGGATCCGTGCGTGAGATGCCCGCCCATGCTCAGGTCCAGCCCCAGAATGGTATCGCCGGGTTGAAGGATGGCCAGCATAAGGGCAGCATTGGCCTGCGCCCCGCTATGAGGTTGTACATTGGCATATTCACAATCGAAGATCTGTTTCAGCCGGTCGATAGCCAGCTGTTCCACCTGGTCTACGATCTCACAGCCGCCATAATATCTTCTGCCGGGATATCCCTCTGCATACTTATTGGTCAATACCGTTCCCATGGCTTGCATCACCTGCAGGGAAGTGAAATTTTCAGAAGCGATTAATTCAATACCATGCCGTTGGCGTTCGAGTTCTTTACGAATGAGGTCAAAAACCAAAGTATCCTTTTGCATGGCGCAAAAATAGGCCAAAAAGAATAAAATTCACTATTTTACACGCTCAACTGGACGTTGTCCAGTGGTAAGAGCGACGATGACAACCATTTTGACATGAAAGCGATCATTCCGGTAGCAGGCGCAGGCACTAAATTACGTCCGCATACGTATACGCAACCCAAGGCTTTGATCCCTTTAGCGGGAAAAACCATTCTCTCTATTATCGTTGATCAGTTGATGGAGGCAGGAATCAACGAATTTATTTTTATCGTCGGCTATCTTGGCGAAAAGATCCAGGATTTCGTCAGGCAAAAATATCCGCAGCTAACGGCCCATTTCGTTTTCCAGAACGAACGTCAGGGCATCGGTCATGCCGTTCTCCTTACCCGCAGCATCGTAGGCGACGACGAAGTATTCATCGTACTGGGCGATACTATCTGCGAATATGACGTCAAGGACGTTCTCAATCAGCCGCATTCCCTGCTCGGTGTCAAAAGGGTCGACGACCCCCGGAACTTCGGCGTGGCCGAACTGGAAGACGACGGTAGTATCGGCCGGGTTGTGGAAAAACCACAGATACCCAAATCAAATATGGCCCTCGTGGGTATTTACCGGATCAGGGAAACGAATGTTCTTTTCAACTGCCTGGAGACGAATATCCGTAACCAGGTCACCAGTTATGGCGAGTACAACCTCACCGACGCCATCGAATGCATGATCCGCAGCGGCGTCAGCTTTCATGCGTTTAAAGTCCAGAATTGGTTCGATTGCGGTAAAAAAGAGACTTTGCTGGAATCCAACGCCAAATTGCTGAAGAAATTCGGCGGCACGATCGCCCCCGAGCACCAGTTCGAAAACACGATCATCATCCAGCCCGTTAGCATAGCCCCCGGCTGCGACATCCGGAATTCCATCGTCGGCCCGAACGTAGCCATCGGAGAAAAGACCCGGGTCAACTACTCTATTATTAAGGACTCCATTATCGGCTCCTTTGCCGACCTCTACGATATCGTTCTTACCCATTCACTGATCGGGAGCGACACTGAAGTAAAAGGGGAGTCCCGCAGCCTCAACATCGGTGACAATACAGAGATCGACTTAGGAGAATCTTGAGAACTACCCAGTCACCCCAGCGCAGTCACCCCAGCTTCAGGCGCCAGCCGCGCCCTCGCGCGTCTTCTTCCCTACTCACCTCAATCCCTTTTTGGTGATTTGTGCAAATGCAAAAAATAAGCTAAATTGTATAGTGGTTTACCCCCTGACGAATTGTTCTGCCGCAATGCTAAATCTTTTAAACTGGACTTATGGGCAGCCCAAAAAAATTGTTGTCTCTTCTCCTCATCTTCCCGCTGGCACTCTGCGCAAAGGCAGGAACCGGTAAGGTAGAAGGTATCGTCAATGGATACGTGACGGACGCAGTAACGAAAAAGCCACTCTCTGGCGTAGTCGTTTCGGCCATTGCTCCCGGCAACAACACCCAGACAGAAGTGCTGACAGATGAAAATGGCTACTTCCGCTTTGTACAATTACCCGGCACCCAGGTCACTATACAATTCGATAAAAAGGGATATCAGTCTTACAAACGCCCCAACGTAACAGTCCGTGAAAAGACGGCCGTCAAGCTCAATGTCGAATGCCTTCCCGACGAGATGGGGGCCGATTCCAACGATTCCGAATCTCCCATTCTACACCTGTTGCAGGTCAGCTAAAGAAAATCGATTGAACGATTATAAATAACAAACGGGGCTGAGAACAGTCCCGTTTTTTTCTACTACACATGAGGCTTAAAATCTCTATTTTGAGGTTATGCCTGCCAATTTATTGATGTCCCGCCAAGCTCTTCACATCTTACGACATTCTTCGTATAAAAGTACCACTCCTGGCCGGTAAAGTTGCACCGGAATTCATCTTTTTTTTACCATTCATCCCTAATACGACGCGCGAATATAACGGCTAATCACATTGGATAAAATACTCTATTCGTGGTATTCTGTCGACAGGCCGCCCAACACCATCAGCCGCCGCCCGCATCGCCCGCCTCACTGCCGCCGGAAAGCCCACTTCCACATCACCTTCCAACTGGGCTTCTTCCCGTACAGCAGGATGCCTGTCCGGTAGATCCTCCCCGCCAACCACGTTGTACCCAAAAACCCTAGGATCAGCAACAGCATGGAGAGACCCAATTGCCACCAGGGTACTGTCCCTGGTACCCCAAACGGTATCCTCGCCATCATAACTATCGGCGAGCTGAACGGAATAATGCTGGCCCATACCGCCAACGGACCTCCCGGATCCTGAACGGCAATGGACATAATAATAAAGGAGAAAACGACCGGCAGCGTGATCGGCAGCATCAGCGATTGCGCTTCCTGCGGATCTTCATTGACAGCACTGCCCACAGCGGCAAATAAAGCGCTATAGAAGAGGTAACCGCCGAGGAAATAGAAAAGAAAGCAGAAGATGATCAGCGCCCAGTTGGTGGAGTCGAGCGCTTTGTTCAGTTTATAGATTTCCCACGCAGCCTCTCCGGCCTTGGCCACGCCACCACCACCACCCATCGCATTCGACTGCTGAATACTCTGGACATCTCTCATCGTATCCTGCGGGATCAATCCCTGCGCAGCTGCGGCCAGCCCGATTAAAAGGACAATCCATAACAGGAATTGGGTTAGCCCCACAGCGCCGATACCGATGATCTTCCCCATCATCAGTTCGAAAGGCCGGACGGAACTCACCATTACCTCGGCGATCCGGTTGGTTTTTTCTTCCATAACACCCCGCATGACGGCAGCTCCATATATAAAGGTCAGCAGATAGATGAGGAAGCCGCTGGCGTAGCTGATCCCTGAAGCAAGACCTTGGTTGGACGCCTTGGCCTTACCGCCCGTGTCTTCATAGCTCGAGAGCTCGGCAATATCGGCTTGGCTGCGGACGGAATCCAGTTGGATACTGCTGATACCTGTTTTTTCAAAGACCAGGCGATCGGAAACAGCATGATGAATCTCTTCTTTCAATTCTTCTGTGGCGACCAGCCCCAGTTGCTTTTTATATTTCAGCCGGCATTCCTTCTTTACACCTTCCTGTAGCACCGGGATAATGAGGACGGCCGTACAACCGTTTTTTTCGTAGTTCAGCGTATCGAGCCCCGGCGAGAAGTCAAAGGCCATCGTTGAATCTCCTTTCAGGTAGTCTTTGAAATAACCATTGGCATCGATAACCGCTATGCGATGGTGCGACTTGGTTTGCACCGCCACCAGGATCGATCCCGCCACAAACAGGATGATCATCAGTGGCAGCAGAAAGGTGGATAGCAGGAAAGTCTTGTTTCGAACCCGCGTCAGGTATTCCCGGCGCGTGATCAGCCATATCTTACTCATGTCGATTGGAATTGCCTGGCGCTGGGCGTGCCTTTCACCAGTTGGATGAAGATATCATTTAAAGAAGGAAGGATCTCGGTAAAGGAAGTAATAGCTATCCCGCGGTCGATAAAATAGCGGAGTACATCATTAGGGCTAAAGCCATGCGAGATCCGCACTGTATATCGGCCCTCGCCGTACTCCATCACCTGAAATAGGTTCGTGTCCGGGTCGGCAGCCGCCTTGCTGTCCACGCTTATTCGCCACTCATTGGCTTTGAACTCCTGTTTCACCCCGGATACCGTTCCGTCCAGGATCTTCTGACCTTTATTGACCAGGATGATATGATCACAGATCTCTTCCACCTGCTCCATGCGATGCGTGCTGAAGATGATCGACGCTCCCTGGCGGGCCAGTTCATAGATCTCGTTTTTGATCAGGTTCGAATTGACCGGGTCCAGGCCGCTGAAAGGTTCATCGAGGATAATCAGGGACGGTTGATGCAGCACTGTAATGACAAACTGCAGTTTCTGCTGCATGCCTTTGCTCAGGTCTTCGACCTTTTTATTCCACCAGCTTTGCATCTCGAATCGGACAAACCATTCTTTTACGCTGCGGAGGGCGTCCTGCTTGCTAAGCCCTTTTAGCTGCGCCAGGTAAATAGCCTGCTCGCCAATCTTCATTTTTTTATACAGTCCACGTTCTTCCGGCATATAGCCGATCTGGACGATGTCATGGACAGGATCGAACGGCCTTCCCTTGAACAGGATAGAGCCCTCATCAGGATAGAAGATACCGGTGATCATCCGGATCAGCGTAGTTTTACCGGCCCCGTTGGGACCCAATAGTCCGAAGATCGACCCCTGCCCTAATTGAAGGCTGATCTTGTTGACCGCCACTTGTGAGGCAAAGGTCTTTTGCAGGTCCGTGACCTCCAGGATATTCATGAATGGAATATTTTATGACTAAAATACATCGTTTAGCCGTCATTGCCCGATCGCCTCCGTCATTCGACCGCCCGCATCATTCGACCGCCCCCGCTATTCGCCGATCGCATCCGCCACCCTCTCCCCGTCCATGGCCGCACTGACGATCCCACCGGCATATCCTGC
>Ga0116229_10008837_pt1 | contig 15544 bp, 12 predicted proteins | sample S1TSphgellanicum_3_FD_87313 | JGI IMG/M metagenome (GOLD analysis project Ga0116229, IMG submission 87313) | Host-associated microbial communities from peat moss isolated from Minnesota, USA - S1T2_Fc - Sphagnum magellanicum MG | ecosystem: Host-associated > Plants > Peat moss > Unclassified... | reverse complement strand
TTTTTTTTTTGTTTTTTTGGTTTGGTTATGTTGGCGTTTGGTTGTTTGTGGTGGTGTTGGTTGTGGGGGGGTGGGGGGTTGTGCACAAGGTCTTGTTTTCCTACCTACATAAAATTTTAAACATCATGTGTTCACATTACTTCAAGTAAGGAATAAATGTTAGTTCAAATCTTCATATGGTAATAACAGGTTGTATTTTTCTTAGTTGAAAAAGATGTTGATTTTAAGTAGGCACCTAGAAAAATAATTTGGTGATTATAAAGTTGAAGTCATGCATCACTATGATTATTTGAGGAACCAAATTAAGTGGATGTAATTAATGTCAAGGGTCTTAGATTAGATAACCCATTTGAAAAATGGGGTTGTCATATGGATGACGAAAGATGATTTTCAAATTGGTGGTTTGACCCAAATTATTAATCGTATGGGTGATTTAAATAAGGATATCAACCACCACTTGTGGGTATAATCCATGGTATTACTAGATTGACTATACTCCATGCCATATTATTAACAAGTAAATTATTTTGGGGTGTAGGGCTTTGGAAATGGAGCTTGGTAAAAGTTTAGGGTCTACTACCTAAACTTTAAACCCAATGCACATGAAGCAAATGAAATAATCAACTATGATTTATGTCCATTTGTCATGAGTGATGTTGAATGAAAATTTCACATGTAATGAAAGTTTTGTAGGCTTATATTGTTACAAAAATTAATGCTAAAAATATATTTGGGGGTTAATGAAAATAGTAATGTTTGATAGTGCTTTTTTTTTTTCAAAAATTCGTCTAGTTTGGGTTTTAGAATATTTTATCAAATTTGATTTGATTTTTTTTTCTAATTTTTTTTTTCAACAAACATAGGGATGGTTTCAAAATATTGCAAAAAATAATTTCACTTGGGTTTCAAACCATTGAGTCTCAAACAATTCGTCCCAATAAGTTTTCAAAGGAAATTTTCACACATTAGTTATCAAAAGTTAATATTTCAAACATTAAAATTTTAAAAATGAAAAAAAATCCTCTAACATTTTATATGTCTATAAGTTCACCCTATTTAGAAGAATCTTCAAAAATTTTGAATTCTTTTTAAATTTTTTAATCCTTCTCAATATTTCCACCAAATTGGAAGGTGGTTTATAATCAATTTGAAGATTACTTGGTCAATTTTTGTTCATAAAAATCAATTTTTAAAAATTGTTTAATTGTAAACATCTCCTTAGGTTTATAAATATGTATGTTAAAAAAATGATCCTTTCAATTTCAATTTGTGATCCTATAATCCTTAAAATTTGGCTGACCAAAGAACCAACAATAGAAAACATGGCTTCATATTTACCCCACCATTGAAGATGACATTTGATTTCCTTGGCATCTACTTGGTAACATCTAAAAAATAACAAATTTTGAATGACAAGTTTTTTTGCTCACTTGTGTTAGAAGTTTGTTCAAAACTATCCAAATTGGAATTTGCATTTCTTTTTTATTTGCACATCTGATTTCAAATTTTTCCATTAGATGTAAATAACAACAACATTTTAAAAAATAGGATATAATGATCATTTACCATATTCCTTAATAATGTTCACACTTTTTTCATAGTCAATAAAAAAATATAAGAGACATGTTTTTAAATCTAAGGTCTAACATCATACATAACATGTCGTGATTTTATTTTTTTTCATATCTTCTTTAGAAAGAAAGGAAATATTCCAAAACACCATAAACTTCCCTTACAAACAAATACAACTCAAAAACAGTCCCATAATCATCATTAATCAAATTCACTTGGGTAGGTGGGTTTGTAACTTCTTCCCTATATTTCAAGCACATGGTAATGGCATGTTGCAATGCATCAAACAATGACTAGTGGTTACCACTAAATTGGTTCAAAACACACACACTCCCAATAGGAGAAAAAACATTCAAAATTATTTGAGAAATGTGCCAAGTAAGAAGAGGTGGTAGCCTCCCAATGATTTTAACAATATTTTCCTTAATGTAACAAAGGATAATTGCATCCTTGAATTGTAAGGCCTATTGGAACATAATGATTTTACTAGCAAACTTGCAACAAGAATTACACATGAAATGTTAATATATATCAATTAGCATAATTGAATAAAAAAGAAAAAAAAACTTAGATTGGAAAAATAAATAAATTTAAAAGATTAAAATTTCACCTTGTTTCCATTAGAGTATTTAATTTTAAAGTGAATGTTCAAATTTAAACATGTCTTGTTCCATTATTGTCTACCCTTCCCATATTTTTTAGGCCAAGTTATACATTTCTACAAATTTGACTTGGTAGACTTGATGAACACATATATAAGGCTTTTGCAAACCTTTTCATTAGTTATAGCATACTAACAAGCCTTACAAAAATCATGACCAAAACAAGTACTTTCAAAACTTTCATCGAAATGTGGAATTTATCATTTCATAATTGCTTGATCACTAAGGATTGAAGAAAAAAATTATTGCATATTTTTAAAAAGAGGGGTTAAATTTGAATGCAATGACAACTACCTTGAAATAAATACCAAATATAACTTGTAATAATTTACCCTTTGGGGTGGAAAAGGCCAAGTCATTGATGTGAAATGGATTTATCAGAAAAATACTTCTATTAATCATGAAAAATAGGTACGTGTTTATATTTTACAAAAACGAAAAATACAAATGGGTGATAAAGTAGCTGAAAGACATGGTAATAAAAGTATTATTTCAAAAATTTGACCAAAGCTTGATTAATAATTTCTAATACCTCAAACAAACCAATAGCCATTTATTTAAGCTACCAATTAGATCCCAAAAAATAATGACAAAAACAAATATATCATGTGCCCCTTTGAACATCCATAAATCAATACTTGATATAGTAGATATATAATTTGTCAATTTTGGTCAAACACATACTTGTTTTGTTTTCTCCACCAATTTAAACAATATCTCATGTGAAAAATGGTTTTTGGAAGGGAAGACAATTCAAGGATACAAATGTAAAACCAAATGTTTAAACCAAAGACTTTCCAAAAATTACAATGACAATTGATTTTTCACAATTATAAGGCCAAAGTTTCACAATTGTTTTTTTTTTGGCTCATCATCCTTTATGAAAGGATCTTTGACAACAAAAACCTTCAATATTGCACTACTTGACACATTAAGCCTTTTCTTGACTAGTTGTCTTTCGAAAGTTTCTCTTATTAAACCATTCACCTCCTCTTCAAACTTTTGACAATTAAAACATGATCTATATCCACATGTTTTTTCAAAGTTGTTATTCCATATGTTTTATAATATGTTATAAAACATTTTCTTTCTTTTGTGCTTAGATTAGAAACATGCACAAAATAACCAATGTAACAAAACAAACATTTCATGACTTGAGGATTTTGAGCATCAACATTTTTCTCATTGTTTGACGTTCACACAAAAAAAACCCAACAAATTTCAATCATATTATGACCTATCCAATTTTTTTTTAAACTTGCAAGTTTTGAAGGTTTGTTTGAATTGTTTTTTTTCATTTGTTTTTATTTTTCCTTTTATTTTTGTTGTGTTTTGTTCTATTTGAAAACTTTCATTCAAAATTTCACTTTTCATATTATATTCATTGAGAAATATTTCATTTTCATGATCAAATAATATTACATAAAAATGGAGGAAAAACAAAAAACAAGTATAAATTTTACCAAAATTGTGAGTTTAGATTTTAGTTGTTTAATATATGTTATGAATATCAAATTAAAGCTATCAAAGCAATTATAAGCATTTACAAAGCAAAATCACTGAGATTTTTTTTCCTTCCTCTCTTCATCATGTCAAAAATGTGAAAAAATTAATGAATGTTACAATGTGTGATAAGTTTTTGTGCAAGTGGGGTTTTGGTCCTACACATGACACAACAAGTCAAATAGTTAGCAAATGTCTAATTAAAAACATAGATTGCAAAAAAAGAAAAAAAGAAAAAAAAAGCATAATGAAATATAAAAAAAACACAAAATAAAATGAAAACCCACCTTATCAAAGAAAATGGAAGCAAAAAATGCAATGGAAAAACACACGATGAGAATAATAATAATAATAAATTAAAAAAAATTGATTTAAAGGGAAAAAAATTACAAAAGAAAAACAAAATAAATACCTTTAGGCTACTAGTTAATCTTTAAAAAATCAATTCTTCCACAAATGCACAAAGTGGAGAATTACCAATTTGAAAAAGGACCAAAGAACATCACAAACACATAATAAGGAGTTAACGAAAACACTAAGAGTTCAAAAAGGTACTTAATTGATGAAGAGCAGGATCACATAGCAAGGAGGTGTTGAAAGAACAATAGAAGCGCACAACAAGGAGACACCTAAAAACCACCAAGAATACACAATGAGAAGGTGTCGAATAGCATCAAAAGTGCACAACAAGAAGGCACCAAATAAACACAAGTACTATGAACGCATAACAAAGAAACATAAAAAAAACACTACGAACACACACACTATTAGAAATTTTGTCTTTTGCAACTTGTCTTATGCAACTAAAAAATCTCACATGCAACTATTTTGGAGTTGCATGCAACATGTGCAGTTGCATGCGACATTTTTTAGTTACATAAGACAAGTTGCAAAAGACAAAATTTCTACTAGTGACAACAAAGAAATGTTGAAGAACACTAGAAATACATAGCAAGGAGGCACCAAATAACATCAAAATCGCACAACAAAGAGAGATGTCAAATAAACACCAAAAGCACATAGCAGGGAATTGTTGAAGAGCACAAAAAAGTGTTTGCTTCTAGATTTGTACTCTGATCACATTGTGCTTTCATAGCTCTCTAGTAGGGAAGGGAAAGGAAGGGAAAGGCTCCAGTTGAGCTGGGTCCTGATAACTTAAGGTTGTGAATGGTATTGATGAAGCTTCTTCCCCATGAAAGAACTTGCGTGAACCTGGATCGAGACATCGAGGATATGGGATCTTCTTTAGCGCAACCATGGTGTACAAGAGCTGTTCGTCTTCTTGTAGCTAAGCTCAAATTCTCCCTTAGTTGCTACAGTGCAAACCATTTGACAAGTGTGTCTACTGCTCCAGATAGCAACGCGTTGTCCACTGTGGTCGACCCTGTTGCATTGCATGCATACGGTTATAATTTTTGGAAGCTCCAGAAACCCAAAACGCTTGGAAAATGAGGCCCTGTGTTGAGAAGAGGAGTTATTAGTCGCGCACGCATGTTGCAACCAAACTCGTTGGAGGCGCAATTTTAAGGCGATCTTAGACTGTTGCTAACAGAGGCGATTAAGGGAGAATCGCGTCACTGTCTCTTTCACAAAAGGGAGAAGTTCCAGTGTTGCCAAGGAAGAGGAAGATAAGTTGTTATTTCCAAACCTTGGTCGTTTTCTAGACTTTCCAGTTTTATTGAGATTTCCTTGGAAGTGTGTTCCCAAATCGTTGATCAGAGACGTGCTTAGAATATTAAGCACACATTCTCGCTTGCGATCTCCATCGCTGTAAAGTAGAGCACCTCATTAGTGGCCAGATTTTTCTTTTGAAAGTCTTGTTGGAAGAGCCTCACAAAGGCGAGCTTGAGTAGAAGTTTACAATCGTGGTCATGATCTCCCTTGACAAGACCTCCTGCCACGCCAAGCTCCGCCTCTACCATCGCCAAGCTCGCAAGCTCCACGGCGAGCATTGCTCCAAGACCTCCTGCCACGCCAAGCTCCGCCATCGCCAAGAAGACAATGAACTTCCGATTTTTCATCCGCGGCGTGTGCAAAGGCTCGACATCCATCATCATCGTTGGGATTATTAACAATAGACTTCATCCACGACTATCATTATCCATCGGATTTCATCCACAGTGGTGCATCCTCCTCATCTGTCGACAAACTTCATTCAACTTACATCCATCGACAAGGAATCATCCATTAGGTGTTATTCATCTAATCTTAATTTTAATTTAAAATTTAAAAATATATTTTTTGAAAATTTTAATTTATAAAATTTGCCCAAGCGTAGATTTTAGAATTACTCTTATTCTAAAATTGGTAGACTTGTCCAATCTTGGGTAAAACCTTAACTCTACCTTCTCAATTGAAAGTTATAGATGGCTAGGCAAAGTTAAGATTTGTATCATTTTGTGCTTGGACATGGTTATCAAAACTTTGATTAGGGTTGTTAAGTGAAAAAGTTAAAAATTAATTAGAGTTAGTATTCTATGAATTAGTTGAATAAAGAGAGCATTAGCGTTTTTAAAAAAGGGTGCAACCAAGGTTAAGTTGACCATAACTTAAATGTTGACATGAAAAAGTAATCACAAGAAACTTTGTGATAAGATCTAGGCACAAAGAGCCAATAATGTCAATGTTGCAACAAAGGTAATTCAATCTAAGACATGAGAAAACCTAGCTAGTTTAAAAATTGAATAAAATATTATAAACCTTATTCATTGTATTTCTAGTGTTAATTCATTATCATTGAACTTGTAATGGAGCACATCATTCAAGTCGCATGGACTTCAATGAAGTAAAAGAGATTGGGTTTAGAATTAGTGCATTAGAATTAGGTTAAAAGGTCACTAGCCAAGCGACACAACTAGAGTTGGGTGTGAAGGACCTAATGTTTGCACTAGAACATTGGCAAAATTGTCAAAACCTAGAAGTGAAAGGAGGTGAAGGAGTGAAGTTTTTCAATTAACACCTTTGACAAACTCACATTTCAATGCATAATCAAGAGGGGTGACAAGAACCAAAACATTAGGTCCAAGGTCACATGAATATTGGAGTTGGGGCCAAGGAATGAAACAAGTTGCACATTCACATGTTCAATTGTCCATTGTGCAAACACCTCTATGTCATGTCAAAAATACATTACATCCACAAGATTTGGTGGTGTTAGATGAAGTCATAGTTGTAAGAAATGAAGGGCTAAGGAACTTCACTTCTAAACAACGCATAGGGGGACATGGGTTGCCACTCTTTTCATTGATATATTTATTGAATATAGTTGTCCAATAAATATCTTTTCCATATTGTGTGGTGAAAGGAAGAGACTAATTGGGACAAATAAAAGTAGCAACTAATTTGTGGGATAAAACCCACAAGTCCACCCATCCAAAAATGGGTCTTTAAAATTGCAATCATAATAAAGACTTCTTTAGAATCCCAAATTTTGCAATTTTCAACAAAAAAATAGTAGTCACATATATCATACAAAAATAATTTTCAAGTGTCCAAAAAAATTGGTACATGGGTCTTTTATTGATAACATTTTGGTACTTTAGAGGTGAAATTTGAAAAAAAAAAAGAAAATAATTGAAAATAATTTATCAAATTTGTTAAGAAAACATGACAAACTGAGCAAGCCTTATGTAACTAGCAATGAGATCATCATGAACAACTATGATAAAAGGGGTGTTAATGTCTTTGAAGTTTTGTTTGAAAACATGCAAAATGTAAAGGATTCAAAACACAACACCAAGCCTTTTATAGGCATAGAACTTAACATAGACTGAACAATCTTGAAGTGAAACTTTAGTTTGATGTAGTTTTTATGTGCAAAATTCACCACAAAAAATTCAAAGTGTTGCATATTGCATAATGCAAGTGGCCCAACTCTACTAACAACATAATGTTTGAAAACAACAGGTTTTTGGATTTGAGAAAATTTGCATCAAGTTGCTCTTACATGAAGGTCCATAAAACATCCTATTTTGATGAATTAAATAAATCTTAAATTTTTTTCCACCTTTGCAAGGAAGAATTGTAAAGGATAAGTCATTTTATGTCTTCGTCAATTTATCAAGAATGCTTAATTGAAGTTCTCAAATGTTGAAGTTCCAATTCAAGCTACAACTTCCAAGTTTTAGCCCTAGCCTTGCACATTGTCATTTCTTCCCTTTCAAGGTCAAATTTCTTTCCTTGGAAATTGAGTTTCCTATTATGTACTTGAAATTTTTTCTATTGTCAAAAAATCTTTAATTCCATTTTTTTTTCTAATTTTTTATTAGGGCATCCACAAAGGCCTTCAATTTTTTCCTTTCTTCACCTATGGTCCTTTTCATTACACTTCTTCTTTTTAATTCCAAAAATCTTTCACTTTATAATGTACCATGTTTGAGTTGGTAATATTGATGTTTCTATCTTGAGTGTAAAAAAGGTATTAGGTTTGATGATTGCACATGTAAAAATTAGGTCTGGATAAACCTTTACATAATTATTGCCATCACTAATTTATTGGACTTTTTCAAAGTCCTTTTCAACATCAAGAAGCTCATCCTATTCATATAACATACCACCATTAATCTAAAAATCAAATAACATGGTTTGAACATAATTTTTTTCAATTCAATCACCCAAAAAAAGATGATTGGTTGACATTTTATCATACATGAAATATTAATTATGTCCCAAAAAGGACAAATACTAAAGACCTTATCATTAATAAACTTTATGCACATTTCCTCATCATTATCTTGAAACCCTTTCACTTTAGTTCCAAAGAAAATTTGTTGCCTTCCTATTATTGCTCTCTAGATGTTTGAATTTGTACATAATTTGCTAGTTACTTTTCACAATCCCATGTTGTGTAAGAAATTCTAAAACGACCATGTAAACAAACACCTTGGATTGCCTAGATGTTGCAATATAACCATTTTTTCCCTTTTTTCTAAATTTATGAACTGAGCATAATTTCTTGAATGTTCCAACCATTCCAAAAGTACATCAAAATGTCTGGTCATTCCATTTTTCATATTTCATTAATTGTGATTCCCTATATTCAGTATTCACCAAATTATGTGAAGAAGAGGGTGGCAACTTATAGTTAACTTCTATTCTTAATAGTTGATGATGTTCCTTTTCCATGTGTAGAATTTGGGTGGTTGTAAGATAAGGTGGTTCATTTTTGCAACACTCCCACAAGTTCATATTTTAACACATGGAAAAAACCTTAAAATATACATATATGTCAAATGTAGATTATGTGGTGATTAATGAACTTACAAAATTTAGATAAACAAAAGCCATGCTAAATAATTATTACATATACATTTTTAGAAAAAAAAAATTAATCCAACAAAAAATGATTGAAATAATGACTTTTGAAATAAGGTTCCAATCTAATCATTCAAAAGTTCATAACTAATTGTTGGTTTAAGTTTTTGTAATGTTTTTTGGAATTCATGTTTTTGTTTTAAAACATGTATCACATATCAAATCCTTATAAAACATCTTGTATTGAAATGATATTGAAAAATGCATTTGAATCTTCATGTAAATTCAAAACTATTGTAATCCATAATTGCATTTCAAAAGTCCATTATTATGTGTTGGTTGTATGTTTATTAAATTTCATCATTACATACATATTCTTATTCAAGTTGAACATATTAATTCATTATTTTTTTGTCACATTGATATTTTGACATACATTTGTGGCATTTGAATAAAATACATTTTATAGAAAGTTTAATTTGGCACAAAAATTGAACCACCCTATCTTGTAATTACCCAATGAACATCCCTCTTATAAACAATCCAATCAAAGGTATTGATCCTACCAATTTAAGCCCCCATCAAATTTGAGTTTACAAGAAACATCACAACACTTGCTTTAATAGAAATCACACAATAAATAGAAATGAAACACGTATTTTCCATGGTGATTCAATTGTTGTTTCATGTGCATATTCAAAACCCTTGAAGTCACAAACCATTCTTATTACAAAGTTTTTTTGTCGAATGAAGTGTTGTTGGAAGTAAATTGGGGTAATGAAAAAACTTTAGACTAGTAATTTTGTTATCAATATTTGAATAGTTAAAAATCATTTACATTTTCACCTTGTGGAGATGAAAGAGAATGAAAAACTTGAAAAGATTGCATTAGATATCTCAAAACTCTACTCACCAAATAGGGTTTTGAGAAAACCACTGAATTGTTGAAAGTTTACATTAGGAGCCATGAACTGATACCTTTCACTTCATTAGTGTTTTGAATCATTAATTATTTTTTAAAAAAGGCTAGCAACATTGAAACCCACTAAAGGTTAGCTTACCTTTTTCACTTTTAGTCAAAATATTGGCCACACCTCTTTTGATGATGCTATGAAGCTTTTCCATCACCATTACCTTCAAACTTCTATAGCCTTGCTCTCTTCTCCATCACAACTTCACTTTTTGCATTCAAACCTTGGATTTTCATTGCCATCCATGTTCTGTTTATTATTGTTGCGACCCCAAACATTTGGTTTAGTTTGTTCTTGTTATGACACCAGACACCTTGTCTATGTTTATTATTGTTGTGATGCCAAACCTATTGAAAGAATGCAAAGGAACCTAGAAATCGAGCTTGCTTATAGGGTAGTTGGAGAGAAGACAATCCATTTTATGGACAAATAAGGGCAATTTTTACAGGGTTACTTTGAAGTTTGGTATAATATGTGTTGAGGTTTGATTGAAACTTCTAAAAGGGACCCATTTAATTAAACTATAACACTTGAAGAATCAAATTTAAAAAATTGAAAATAAAATGCCATCATTTCATTACAAGGTGGATTTTTCAAATGATACAAGATGTGATGATCATAAAAGTGTTATGGACTTTTATTACATAGTAAACATTTTTTAATTGTTGATTTTTTCCCCTTAATATGATTGTGAGGCTATTCTAATATTAAAATAAGGGTTTCCAATCAAAATTTTAAATTTTAATTTATTAATATTTTATAATATTACCAATAGTTTAGAAAGTCCATAATTTATTGAAATGGAAAATTTGATAAATGTTGTTTTGTAAAAAGTGACATTAATACCCAACATTACATCTGCCAATTATGAAAATTCAAAAATCTATGTTTTTGCTTCCAACTTTTCCCCTAGCTAATCAAATCAGAGCACATGTCATAATTTGAAAACTTGTAAGTTTAGGGTATAGGTATTTTCTTACTTCCTACCTTCAAATGGATTAATTTTCATTCCCAAAAGATCAAATATTTTCATTAAAAGTTATGAAAAAGGAAAATGTGGACTCCAAAATCTGCCACTTTTAGTCCACATTAATGTGTAATCACCTTGCTACGCTAAAGGAAAATGTTGTTGCATTTGGGATAACATTGTTGCACTTGGTAAAATGTTGTGTTATTGTTTGAATGACAAATTTTTGAGCATGTGAAGGTCATAGGCGAGACCACTAAGTTAGCGTGGACTTAGTTGGACGTTTTTTGAAAAGTTAGTTACCTCTGGATTTTTGAAAGAAAATCTAGGATTTTTGTAGATTTAGAGGTAACAATTAGGTTAGCTACCTCTAAGTTAACTTCCTTTGCCACATGGGCATCCACATATGATTTGGATGTAACTATTTCTGCATGTGTGGACATAGGGTTAAATTTAACTTTTCCAAACTCTGGTCCTTAAGTGTGTTATACTTCCAAGTGTGGCCCCACCCAAATTAGTATATTAAAAAGTGTTATAAAAAATGCAATAAGATTACATGATCAAATTAATTGAAAAAAATACAACATTAAACAACCATATATTGTACATTGTGTGTTAGATTTCAAACCCTTCAAAAACCCATCCAAACAATCATGTCCCAAGAAATGATACCTTTATGCTTACTATATGTTATTCGATATCCAAAATGATATAATATGATTCACAACCAATACATAATATCAATTTACATAAAATTTATGTACAAAAACTAAATGTCACATAACATTCATAGACTTATTTTTTGAAAATTAGGACAATAATCCTTACTATTAAACTCACACTAAATTTGCCCACAAGTTGTTTGTCCTAAAAAACTCATGTATAAACCCTAGTTTGTTTTTAATTCTTTTGAATTGGGAAATTACAACTAAAACATATTGAATCCATGGACCACTCAAAATACAATTGTATTTTTTCCACATTTTTACTTGAGCTTACAAATAACATGGGTTTTATTGATTGGTATTGTACATTTGTATGTGTAAAAATATTATCAAGAATATTCGTTGGTCAAAGATCTAGCATATATGACAATTGCCATAAAATACATTTTCAAAATAGGAAGTCTTATACTAGAATTTCAAAAGTGGTGTTAAATTAAATTTCTGCTCTATCCTTTTTTTTTTAACTTCATTCAATTTCTTCACAATTGGCATCACAAATATGGATAAATAATTTGCCAAAAATTGGTGTTCACCAAAAGTAAAACTCCCAACATTTTTCATTGATAACACAATAATAGGTTTCCATGTGTGATAAATTTGGGCAAGCTACATGTCCTACAAATAGAGTTTATGATAAAACTAACATTTAAATACTTTTAGCCTCCAAACCATTGAACGTCAAAAGATAAAAGATTTGACATAGATTTTTGGCACAAACTCCATATCAATGGTACCTAATTCATCAATATCATTTTTATCAACGAAGTTCCAAATTATGGTACGTGTACACACACAAATTTTAGGTAGATAGGAAAAGGTTCAATATTTTATATCACTTTGAATGCCTCAACCTTCAACTCAAAATTCGAGACTCCTTTTTCAAACTTGTTCTTGAACATCACTCCAAATGTTGAGACTTTAATATATGCCATGTATTTAAAAGGATGAAAAAATGTGCTCACAAATGTAAATCCCATAGTCAAATGATTGTGAAATATTTCAAAACATTCATCACAATGTACGTATTTGTAAACACTTCCCACCACATCATAAAAGTCATATTAATTGAAAACCAAACCTTTAAAAAAAACACCCAACATCATTTGCTAAATTTTAGTAATAAACAAAATGTTCACATATGTAAGCCTTTTCTTACTTGGACCACAAACAAGAGCCATTATGTTATTAAATATAGTTGATAAAAGCAAATAAAAAAGAGATTTACAAAAAAGTAAACAAAATGTTGATCCTTTAAAAAATTTATATATGAATGTGTATTAAACAATAGAGACATAGGAACACAATGGGTAAAAACACAATCAAAGAAGCCACCCAAGTGAGTGGACACTCCTTAAAACTACATTTTTGTATGTTTGAAAGATATGAAGGGAAGCATAATAGTTTGGATTATCATGATTTTTTTTGGAATATTTTTCATTAATTGCAAAGTTTGCATGTTCAAAGCACTCAAACCTTGAGAGTGGACAATCCTTATTTTTTTCAAATGTCCTTTTTTCTTACCAAATGTGCACTATTCATTTTGAAAATTGGAGAGGATTTTAACATTGATGATTATAAGGGCAAAAGGACTTGAATTACTAATTTTTTTTTATATAACCAATTTGAGCACATTTGGTTCAAACGTGCTTTTGACCCTGAAAATTATGGATTTTGAAAATGTGGCCTTAAAAAAAGTTCATATTTATGTGATAAAGGGCATGAATGCATAATATATATGATATAAAATCAATTGTAATCAAAACATATTTATATCTAACATGAAATGTGAAATTAGATGTTTAAAATACAAAATTATAAATTATAAACCAATTCAAAAATGACACATGTCATGTGTAATGCTTGGAAAAGAATTTTACCTTGGCGCCCCTAGTTCCTTTGACTGTGTTTTCACCCCAATGCATGGATAAATGAAAATACATAAAAATCAGAAATGAAAACAATTCAAAACTTGTTAGTTTTCAAAAAAATTCTATATAATAAACATAAAAAAAAATGCATAGTTCAAGGCTAAAAAAATCAAACAGTACTACTACAATTCAGAAACATAAAATTAAAAAAAATCAAATGCAACACTAACATTATTGTATATATAATTACAATATATATCACATTAAGACTTGCAAGTAGGTACCACTTTTAGACATTGAAAAATTTAAGGCTAATGAAAAAAAGATAACTAGTGTTTAAAATTTAATATCCTTGTTACATAAATATTCATTTCTAATTAATGTCATGACGTGTAGTGTCATGACGTACGGTGTTGTAAGGGTGTAAATTCCTAGTAAATTCTACTAAACAAAAAGACTAAAATTAGTTAAAGGTATAAACTAATCAACCAAAAAGAGATGCACGCACATATATATATACAATGCACAAGGGAGGCTAAGATGAAATTTTCATGTATATTGAGTTACAAAGAAAGAAGGAAATGAAATGTATGTAGATGGTGGCCGTGCAATGGCCGTCGTGAGCATCTAGAAATCCTAGCTTATTATGGAGGAACTCTCCTGACAAAGGAATTCTAGAAAAACTAAAGGGAGAAAGAAAAGACTTGGCTTTTTATACTACTACCAAACAACTGAAACCCTAAGTACCTAATAACCTATAGTCGCCTAAGACCGTACATTAACCCTAAAAGTGCACATGGGCATGCCCATAACTGGCCATCATGTATGAAGCCATGTACGGGCATGACAGCTGTCGTGACATGTGTGTTGTGACGTATAGTGTTGTAAGGGTGTAAATCCATAGTAAATTCTACTAAACAAAAAGACCAAAGCCAGTTAAAGGTATAAATTAATCAACCAAACAGAGATGCATGCACATATATATATATATATATATATATATATACAATGCACAAGGGAGGCTGAGATGAAATTTTCATGTATCCCCCCCCAGACCTTAGCCAAGAAAAGTGTGGCATGGTCTGAGTAGGAATCAAAGTGTTGTAGGAGAACATGATGAACAGTACCAATTGTCGGCGAGAACTTGAGTGAGCTCCGGCTTGAGGCAGAAAAGATGGTATCCACCATTACAGTTGTCACAAAATAGCATCTGATCAGCATCATCCATCCTTTGACATACCTGACATGGATAATCAAGTGGAGGAATCCAAGTCGACGTGATGATGGTAGGATCCAAGTTCGGCAGGTGGCAAGGCGCATAATTTTTGGAATGATCTTGAATTGTGCGTCCATTAACTCCTTGCAGCTCCAACACACCTAAAGGCCTGATCGCCTTAATCCTTAAAATAGTGCGACCGGAAGAAGTGTCTAGAGTATCATTTGGTTGCCATTGGAGATATACAAAATCACCAACATCAAATTGTCTCACCTTAGGTTTGTAACTGCCACCTCGTGTGTGTGCATACCGTAAGGTGTCTCGATGTTGTGCAATGGACAAATTCTCCATGGCCATGGGCATAACCCTCTTGAATAGAACAGCCCTTTCTGCAATGACCTTAGCCCAAGTGGCTGGGGAGTCCAAGTCCACAACCTAGTCCATTTGAGCAGCAATGGAAGAGGGTGGAATGGGATGTCTCCCAAAAAGTAAAAAGTAAGGAGAGAATGAGATAAAAAGGCGTGTTTGGACATCATGTAACCCATGGCAATGTATGGGAGGGCCAGGTCCCAATCCTCTTTGTTCTTAGTGAGGCAAATCTTCCAAAGTCCCTTCTTGCACGTTTGAACCATCCTTTCTGTAAGGCCATCAGCTTGGGGATGATCTCTTGAAGTCCGACGATGGTCAATGAAAGCATGGTCAAATAGGTCTTGGAATTCTCCCCTAAATTCTGACCCTTGATCAATAAAGCATTTAGCACAAGCCCCAAACCTACTTAGAACCTGTTATAAAAAAACATAGCTGGTG
>Ga0116229_10008836_pt1 | contig 15545 bp, 11 predicted proteins | sample S1TSphgellanicum_3_FD_87313 | JGI IMG/M metagenome (GOLD analysis project Ga0116229, IMG submission 87313) | Host-associated microbial communities from peat moss isolated from Minnesota, USA - S1T2_Fc - Sphagnum magellanicum MG | ecosystem: Host-associated > Plants > Peat moss > Unclassified... | reverse complement strand
GTATCACTCAGTGTAATGGGTATCCCTCAGTGTCAGGGTATCACTCAGTGTAATGGGTATCCTCTTGGGTGTGTCCGGGTTTAGGGTTTTCCTTTTTCCGGGAGATTTTCCTTTTTTCTTTCTTTTGTTTTCTTTCTACCTCCTGATAAAACTTTTCCCCTGATCATTTGGCTTGCAAAATGGGTTTACCAACTAGTCTTGTGCTAGACAAAATTCTAACAAGTCTTTATAAATGAATAATAATTGTTAATGGACAAATTTGATCATGAATTCCAATGATGGGAAATATCAAGAAATTGGTATATGGGAGAGATTTTGCATATTCCTTCATATGGTTGTCCCTAGACAATTCTAAATAGAATCCGTGAAATAACTATATGATTTTCAAGTCTAACTATCGCACTTCTTTCTCCTACTCACTTCTTTTTCCTACCCATTAACATGAATATGCAAAAGCAAATTAACATGTGTTTTTTCATGTCCATGATATTCATATTAATTCAAACTAAATTTAAGATTGACATAAATAATGATTAGGTGATTATTGAAAACATATAAGAACCTAAGAAAAAGAAAGAAATATTTTATTATCACTATCAATGCATACCAAAGTAGAACCCAAGTTTGGTAGATAAAATGCTTTTCTTTAAGAATAAAAAATTACTAATAGACAAAAACCACCTTTTATACATGGTCAATGGACATAACTGACCATGAATTTTGTGCATCAAAAAAAAATTTGAAAAAAGAAATCATCAAGAAACAAAATCAACCTTGAAACTTGATAGATGAACAATAATAGTGACCATGAGCTTGATGGATGAAGAAGAATGACCTAAATGGACCATGAGCTTGATGGATGAAGAATAATGGCCTATATGGACCATGAGCTTGATGGATGAAGAATAATGACATAAATTGACCATGAGCTTGATGGATGAAAAGTAATGAGGTAAATTGACCATGAGCTTGATGGATGAAAAATAAGGACGTAAATTGACCATGAGCTTGATGGATGAAGAATAGTAATCTTATCAAGAATATAAAGAAAAGCCAAGAAGGCGAAGGGCTTGTTGAAATCTTACGAACACCACCACTCATCACTTTCAGTGCCTATCATCATTTTGGACACAAGATTGCATTTCACCATGTGTGTGCCCAAATAAGGAAATAGCCACAAAACTCACACGTCCGGTTGTGGCGAGAGTCAAAAAGCAGAGGAAACCCCGAAAAAAAGAAAGCGGAAGGGAAAGAGACAGAAAAAGGGGCAGGTGAATGGTCCCAGAAAGGAAGGAAAATTCTTTCTGTTTCGGTTTTGGGGAGCCGGTCGCGGGGAAATGGAGAGCAGCTGCTAAGGGGCCGGGGGGCGACCAGCACAATGGCGGGGCACGGGGACGTGGAGCTTCCCACGGATCGAGGGGCTGCAAGACCAGCATCAGAGTGCGCGCGAGCACAGCATCAGCGGCGCCAACAGCAGCAGCAACAGAAGCAGCCCACCAGAGCGCACCACAACAGCAACAGCGTTGAATAGCTAGCCAGCCAGCCAGCCACCAACAGCAACAAAAACCAAAACCATCAACAAACAAACAAACAAACAGCCAACCAACAACGCAGGCAAATACTTTCTCGACCTTTTTCCCCTGGCTGCCTGGCCTCAACCCCTTAACCCTAATCCCCGCCCACCCCATCTCCAGCACCTACCAACCACTGTTGCCGTCTGCCATCCAATCTACCTCCGCCCCGCCTCCAACTCCTCTTTCTGCACCCCTTGTTTCTTTCCTTTTCCTGTGCCTGCTTTCCTGCTTCGCTTTTGAGCTCATGGAAACCGCGCTTTTGCTTCCAGCCTAGGGTTCGGTGATGCGATTGTCAGAGAAGAATTGTATTAGTGTTGTGGGGTTTGGATTGTTTGTGCTTCAAGTTTTTCTTTAGTTTTTCTTTTAAAAATTATAAAAGAGGAGTTGTTTCTGTTGTTGTTGCATCAGAAGTGTGTAACTGCTGTTGGATCTTGGATTGAAAGTTTGTTTTGAATCTGTGGCGTTTGTTTGTGTGTTGTTTTTCTTCCCCTGCTGCTTTTGTGGTTCGATGCTGCGTCGTAGATTTGTTTGCGGTAGTTTCTGCTGAGGAGATGTCTTTGCGTTGTGGAGGCGGGAGGGGTCGTTTTACGTTCTTGAACGGATTATAGCTCGACATGGATAGGCAGCAGGAAAGTGTAGATTTAGAGTCGGCTAGAGGGGGCGTGAGGCGTCCGCGATCAGAGGCGGCTCGGAGGCCACGGCCTCAGTCACGCTTCCTGTCCGCGCTCACTGATTCACAACCTTCTGCCTCACATCCCTTGGATGGTTCTTACAGGGAGGTGATAGACGAGGAGACTGCCGATGCCGAGGCACAGGAAAAGAGCGCAAACGACAGGACAAGAGAGTCCGACGCAGACGTAAGCTTCTCTCGTTGTATTTCATTTTTTTCAGATTTGCCTCAGAAGCGCTTGGTTTGAAGTCTGTTTGCCAATATGCAAAACCTCTGATCCTGAGCCCCTCTGAGAACAGGTGGTAGATTTGGTTCTTTAGGTTCTTGATTCGCTGATTTGGATTTGGCAAAGCACAATAGCCGGTGCTCCCATTTGATGAAGAAAAACTCAGGAACCTGTTTTGGCCAAGTTACTGAAAGCATGATGTGTCTAGTGTTCCAACCTACAATGGTCATGAGCCTTGTAAAGACAAGATTTAATGAAATTGCTCTTGAAGAAGGCAAATCTGTAAACTAAACTGTCAAGCTTGCTATAATAGACTTCTCTCTTCAATTAATTATTGGTTGCAAACTATGCACGATGGTGCCGATGTTTAGTTGTGTTTTGGAGCATGATAGCCAGCCTTGCAAATTGATTGATCATTACTGTGTGGAAGGAGAACAAAGGTGGTATTATTTGTTCCATTTTCATTACCAATGTAGGCAAACCACAGCAGAAGCACTCAGAATCCTGTGGGGAGTTGGTACTGTTTGTTGTGCTGATCTTGTACACTTTCTTTGATTGGGCCATGGGTTATGATCACTTTTTTTTGGGGGTGTGGGGAATTTTCTTGTATGTGCAGGTGATGGGGGTAGATGTGGGTGTTGTTCACAGAGAGGTTCTGTCTGGGAAAACAGAAGATGGGAAGGACATTAGGTTATATTCAAGAAATGGTGGCAAAGACCACAAGCAACAGGATGGATTGCAGAGCTCTAGATATGAAGGAAGAGGAGATAGAGATGAGTATAAAGCAGGCAGAAATGAAGGGCAAGTGAGGACAAATGATGGAAGGTCCAGTCGAGATGAAGTACGAGGTGGAGGGAGTCATGATGGGAAGGGGGGGCAGTATGAGGGAAGAGCAGGCAGAGATGAAGGGAGGTTTTCTTTAAAGGGAGATGTACACAAAGGTAGTCGATTCTCAGAGCGAGAGGAGAGTGAAACAGAGAGAAGGAACAATAGTAATGGTGAGGGCCGCCATGAGGACAGGGGTGATTGGAGAAATGGCAGTGGGAGGCATGGTGCTAGCAAGCCAGAGTTTGAGAGGATGAAGCGTCCTGAGAAGAGCATGAAGGAAATTGTTGAGAGGGAGAAACATCTGAAGGAAAATAGTGAAAAATTCAAACAGCAGAGAATGCATGGCAGTGAGAGAGATAAGTCAGGTTGGTCAAAAGAACTTGATGACAGAGGAAGGGATGCAGGGAAAGAGAGGGGAGATAGGGATAGGAGCCAAACAGTGCAGAATGCTTCAAGGGAGGTCCAGGTTGGAAGTGGGATGAAACCAAAATCTGCAGAAAAGTTTATTCTTGAACAAAAAAGGTTTGTTCCCACTAAGCTGAAGGTGAAGGTTGGGGGTATCACCCATACTCTGGTTTCAGACTCTATGAAGAAGAAGCCTGTCCCATCAACTCTGGAGATTCAAGTACCACTTATGGGACCTGAGCCTGATGATGCAGAGAAAAACAAGAAGCGGCGGCATCGGCTAATTCTTCAGGTTAGCTCTTATTGACAGCTTTTTTTGGTGAGGATCTGCTTTCATATAGCTACCTCAATACAATGCTTAAGGTGCATGATTCACCCTATTGAGTTTATAGTGTGTTTCAACCTCTCTGACAATGCTTTCTTATATGAATTATTTCATGGAGTTGTTGCTCATCTTTGGTTGATAGAATGCTGGTGACCTGTGCATTATAACAAATTCACTTTTATAAGGTTCTTATTCACAGCTCCTACTGGATGGTGACTTCTGTTGCAGGATTCTGATGAGGAAGATGAGATGACAGAGCCAAACCTTGATTATCCCCCTCCAAAAGCCCATAAGGACACTGATAGGACCCATAGCCCAAGCTTCAGACCTCAACCTGAAATGAGGGAAGGATGGGGTGATCATTCTAGCCCTTCTGTGAGATTGATAGGGCAATCCAAGGCAAAACCATTCTTTGAGCCAAAGGTGGTATCAGAAGCACCTTCACCAGTGGTTCGGAAAAGCTCTCGCATTCCGAAGAGACGTGTGCTAGATGGTGATGAAGAGGAATCCGAAGATGCTAATCGAACCCAGAGACAGCTGTCGCATGGCAGAGGTGAGCTATTTGTGATTTTCATTCCATTGGGCTGTGAACAGACCTAATTGCAAAACAGAAGTTTCAGGGCTTTTGGCTGGTCATGGCATCTCAAATGTTTGGTCTATAGCTTGTATAGTGTATTTTGGAGCCAATTCTTATGGCACCCTGGTAGTGAGCCACCTATGTACAGTAAGTAACTCTTTATTGCTCAAAACAATTCTCTTTTCCTTCTATCTCTGTACTTTTGATTTATCTGTGCTGAATGGATCTGCTGCACAAGGTCACTCAGAATTTCACAATTCTTGCACATTCTTGTATCCTGTAGGTGTCCAAAGAGTGGAAGAGGATATTGAGGAAGATGAAGGGCAACAGCCACAGGAAGAAGATTCAGAGGATGAAGACTTGATTGTGAAGGCACCTGGTGTCATTTCAGATGAAGAGGATCTGGAAGATTTGGAGGAAGAAGATGATGAAGAAGTTGCTGGGAGAGCAAAGAGAGCAAAAGTGCAACAGCTTCATGGTAGTGGTAGTAAGGGGAAGCCCAGTACTGGGGCAGCGCTCATGGCTCGACAGCGCTCAATGCAATCATCCAAAGAAGCAGATGGAGATGCTGTCCTGAGTTTGATTGAGTTTCCAGGAGGCCTAGCAAGTCCACTTGGGCACAGTATGGATCTCAATTTTTCTCCTTTGACTGAGTTTTGACTAACAGATATAGGACCATTTGCTATCTTGCTTAGTTCTTTTCGGTGGTTGCTTGCATATGGCTTGCATGAGTTCAATCAAATTGAGTTTGTTTGTTTGAGATAGGATGTGCAGTGGCTTAGCTTATGTATTTGTAGTGTTGACACCTGTGCACTTTTGTGCAGAGGGAAAAGGTAAGCTGTCAGAAGCAGAGAGGCAGGTAAAGAGAGCAGAAGCAGCTCGTCGTCGGAAACAGCAGGTTGAGAAGGCTGCCATAGAGATTCAGGTACTAAAATTACCTATGTCAGTGCTCTCAACATATCCTCTTCTTTAAGCAATTGACCATGATGTTCTTCACAAGTAATGAATCTTGGTTTGCAAGAAATGACCAAGAACCATGAATGTATCCCAGTAGAGAATCTCTATGTTGCAGTGTCATCATTTGTTGACTGTGTGCATGATAGGCAACTGCAATCCAAAAAATTTTGGGCCAAGATTCCACTAGAAAAAGGCGTGAAGATCGCCTGCACAAGCGGAGGCAAGAGATTGAGCAGGTATCTTTTGGCTGCATTGATATATAAAATGCAGTGTTTCCATATGTTTCTGTTTCTAACTTTGAACCTTCTCAATCCATTTTCCATTTTGCCCCTTCTTCTGCAACACACATTTCACCTAGATTTTTTCCTGGTATTGCAGGAAAAGAAGATGGCTGAATTGGTGGCAGCCAACAACAGCATTCGATGGAGCCTGGGCCCATCAGGGACAGTGGTGTCATTTGCAGAAGATGTGGGTCTGCCCAACTTCTTCAACACTGGGCCTTGCAGGTCTCATATACTTCCCTCTTTCCGCTCTGGTTGGTCAAACATTGACATGAAAGCTGGTGTTCTATATCTTTTTCTGTGTTCTCCAGGACTAGTTAGGTCACTTCACATGGAATTGGCTAGTCAGTTGTCTGGAGGTCTCAGATCCTTTGCTGTTGCATTTTCCAAACTTCATGTGTGGGGAATGGAAAAACAAGGTTTTGTTATTAAGTTTGTGTTTCCATATCAACATTTTAGTTACCTACTAAGGAATATCCATAGGTAGTTACAATGCCAACAGGTGGTAAGCTTCAAGCCAAAAGCCAAACATTTGGGACTAATGGCTCCCTCGCTATAGTGGTTGTGGGTTCAATTCACCACCAGGCCATGCTAGCTATTACCTACTACGGTCAACCTAGCTATAGTAGGGGCAACCAATAAACTTGTCACTAAAACATATGTATACATGTACATATCTGAAGTCAAGCTGTGGGCAAGAGTTGTGCAACTGCATTTCCCTCAGTACAGTGGTTAGAATGTGACCACCTCTTAAACAATACCCAAAGTGTGGAGCCAGTCAGTCATGCTTATTTGGTAATCAGCCTGTCAACACCCCACAATCAACCTTTTTGGGGGTGTTGATTGTGTTGTTTTGTTTTGAGACTTGCATGTTATATTAGGAGAGTGACTTAAGTTTGGTTTTCTTGAAAATGAGATGCATCTTGGAGAGTCCTTTGTGTAGATCCTGTTTGTGATGTGTCTGCTCATTTGGCATTGTGCCTAATGCTGAAGGCCTGTTCCATTTGCTTCCAGGTACCCGCCTCCAAGAGAGAAATGTTCTGCACCCTTATGTCCCAACACATATAAGTATCGAGATTCCAAGTCCAAAGTGCCACTCTGCAGCCTTGAATGCTATAAAGTCGTCCATGCTGTTGTGTCAACTTAGTTGTTGGTGAGATAAGTTCTAGCAACCTGTTTGCTTATATCTGACACATCAAGCAGCCTACAGTTGCTGTTCAACTCTGAAGTTAACATGGAGGTGCTTTTACCTTCAACTCTGGGAGTCACTTTTGGCAGTCAAGACTGGTTGAAGGGCTTTGACACAATGGGCCACTGGGATATGAGCCTGCTATGACCTTGCATGTGTACAGGGTCACAAGCAGATGTAACAGGGAACTGTGAATTCTGCTTGTATGTTCAAGGTGCTGAGCTTTCAAGCATGGCATCCCAGTGCAGTGATATTTTGGCACACAACCACTGAGCAGCTAGGTAGCATCTTGAAAACTACATCTACAGACATTGTCAACCTGCTGTTCTTGTTTTGGGAGCCTGCTGCTGAAGCAGAAGGTGGATTGGAAGCTGGGCATGTTGGCACTGATGATGTATATAGAAAGGTTGTTCCAGTTCTCAAGTGTATGGGACTGTTGGTCGGTTCTGAGGCATCCTCAATTAAGGAGTTTAGACTTAGTATCAAATCCTAGGAGAGTGGTGCAAAAATGTGTAGTGAGTCAAAATGGTCCCATTGGTCCCATTCATTCGCATGGCCGAAGGTCTGCATTATGCACCAGGCTTTGGGTGAGTTACATGTGAATCAACACTAGGGAATTAGTCATACTGTACATAACACGGGAGACCCAGGTGATGCATCAGAGCATGAGAGTGAAATCACTGTCAATGTGGTGATTTTATCAGTTGTGCAATTTGGCCCATAATGCCATATTTTTTTGGATGTGTCAGTAGTTTCTTAGAAGGTGAAGGACATTATTTTATGTGCAACAATTGATTTGCACAACAATTATTTTCTTGCAAATGTGGTGCCTGTAAATTGCAAAGGGACAAGTGTATTTTCATTCTGACCAAGCCAAAGATGCTCTTTGAGATCCTGAGACTGGTTCATTGGGTTACGATCAATCTAATCATGCTGTTTGGATACAGAAAGTGTGTGAGTAGGTGGTTTTGCAGTTCCAGGGACTTTCAAGTTTTCTAGTGGCAAGTTGGTGGAATATTTTCATTAACAAAGATCCTAATTGGATTTTGTAGGTTTAGAGTAATTGGTCAGGAGGGTTTCCCAATTTTCCTCATCCAGATTTGTAGAATCATGTCCAATGTACAGTGTACACTATTTGTTCTGGTCTTGAGGTTGATGTCTCAAAGTTTTCATGTGTAATTGCTGTCTCTTTCCTATTATAGTATATGCTTTGCTGGGAACTTTGGTGAATTAATCAGTTGTATACATACATATGTATCATGCTTGAATTTCATATTGTTTATTTGTATCATCTGGATATTATGTGCAGGGGAAGGGCCAGTTCAAAGTTCAGAAGGGAGTTATGTTGGTGTTGGGCAGGTATCGAATACTGGATTAGATTGTGCTGTTTTTTAACTTTTCAGTTGAAACAGAGTAATATTCTTTCTTGTAGTGTTGAATGGTATTTTTGTGATCACTAGCTTTGATTTGTGAATGTTGAAAGAAGCTTGAAATGTGTTTGTGTTTTAGTTAACTTTTTGAGGTTTCATTGGCAACCCAAACTTGTTACCATTGCGTTGGGTTCAAAAACAGTTGGTCTAGCATTATTAGGAACCTTTCAAATTTATGAGAGAAATTGAAACAACATATATATACGAGTGTGAAAAATGAAAGAGTCAATTAAAATTATTGACTTGAGGTTTAAAATCTGTGGGCAAATTATGCCCACAAATTATGATGTTTTGAGGTTAGAGAGGAGTCTTCAAGCTTGTTATTTTGCTCTTGCATTTTCAAGAGCATGTTAAGGTCAAGATCAGTTAACATGAGCCAAAGTGTTTACTTTTCCTCTAAGAACTATAGACTTTTTGTCAAAAGAAATTTTTCATAGAATTCATGAAAATGAAATCTTTTGCAACACTTAAAATTTTTAAAAATTAGCCTCAATACATCATATGTTTTTTTTTGTTAATCATTGTTGAATAAATGTGATTTTTATAAAGTGTCTATATATTTAAGCTTCATTTTTGAAAGATGATCACAATTTCAAATCATATGAAAAAAATATTTTTTACATTTTTTACCTTTCTTGTATTATAAGTTATAACTTTGCTTGATGAATTATGTAAATTATACCCCATTTATATGTGGTAGAGGACTCTTGAAATTTAAAGTTTTAAAAACATTCTTTAAATTTTTGAAGTTTTAGTATTTCACATTAAAACAATCATGAATATAGTTTTTAGTGTGGTTAATAGGCTTTTATCATCTAATTTTTCCCCATCAAAATTGTCTCCTTTTGATTCAACAAGTGTTCATTTTTAAACATCTTAAATTAAAACCTAAACTTAAAAATTTGATAAAATAAAAATTTTGCTTGAATTTTTTGACATTGATATAAGTGAAAAAGGAACAACTTGTTATGATTGCCATGGTTTCAAATGACAAAACATAAATATTTCTTTGATTTTGAATGATTACGTTTAACATTGGATGCACTTTGTGGCTTGTGTTAATGTGATTGTAGCCATCAATATGTTTCTATCCATGAGAATGTTCATAATGGAAGGAATTATGCTTTGATCAAATTAGCACATGCATATTTACATATAAATGTATAACTTGGCCTCAAAAGTTTGAAAAGGGTTGATAAAAACATAAGCATTCTTGGCATGGATTTTGAATTGCAATCAAGCAAATTGAATACTCATGTGAAAAGATAATTTTCAAGAAAAAAAGAATTTGGCAATTGCTATTATATAAGCCGTGCCACTCAAGTAACCAAAAGATATTTTATTCATAACCAAAGCTTGGATGTCATTGAATTGTATATATTACTTTTTGGATACTTAATTATATATGTGAGCAACTTGGGCACATAGTTTCTAGGTTCTAATTCTCGTGATCAACATAATGTGCTAAGACCGAGTAACTTACTTCAAGTGGGAAGTCATTATATTCAAATAACCTAATTACAAGTTTACATATTCCCCATGAATGTCACTTGCAACTTCACACTCATTATCCATCAAACCCTTTTCATCATCTTTAACAAAGGGTAATCTAAACATGAATCTAAAACTTTTTGCTACATATAGATTATCAAGTTCCTTTTTTAAGGTTGAACAAAATCCATGTATTTGTATCAAATTTGGGAAAAAGTCTAGGATGCACAATTGTTCACAAGTCACAATAGCCACATAGCTTGAAGTCATATGATGCATAAAACTCAAAACCAAAGTCCCAATCTATGCCACTAAATGGCTTTGACCACTATATGAACTAGTTCACAATTTAATTTCATCTTCCAAAGAAGATGATTGAATTGGGGAAAAAGACATTACACAACACACATTTATAAAATTGTAAATAGTTTTTTAAGAACTTTTTGAAAATAACCATTGTGTTAGTTCCAAAAATATCAAAACTAGCATGATAATAGTAAGTTTGGTCATAATGTTATGAATGTCATTCACAAAGTGTTGTACTATCACCCAACTAATGCACCTTACACAATGAGTTCAATTGATCTTGAACTCAAAACTTGCAAATTGAATTCAATTGATTCTTTACATCACATGAAACTTTATACACTACCATCCATGGACCAATGTGATGCAATGTAAAGGATGTTTAAAACAAAGTTGTAGCTTATGATAAAAAATAGTAAACCTAAAAACAGTTAACATGTTTTTGCATGATTTGAAATTGTGATAATTTTTCAAGATGAAACACAAAAATCTAGTGCAAAATCTTGCATTTTTAGAAAATCAAATTTGTTTGAAAATGATTTACAAAAAAATGTGATATATTGGGGAAACTATAATAAGAAAAGGTAATAATTAAAAATAAATTTGTTAAACAATTCTTTTCTATGAAATTTTCTTTTGGCAAAAAGACTATAATCCTTTGAAACAAAGTAAACAAATTGGCTCATTGATTCAAAATTGTAGCTTTTGATATGTGACTACATGTTACAAATGTATTTCAAAGGACTAGGTTTTTTTTTCAAATTGTTAAAGTAAGTCCATTGGTGAAGATCATTAACATTAATTAACATAAAATGGTGATTGTCTTAGGAGCGTTGCATCATTTTTACAAAAATGTTACTACAATTGATGACCTAGGAAGTGCTTAGGTCTAGATGTTACTAATTTAATTTTTTAATTTAAAAAATGGCCAAAAATCCATTAATTTTTTTGTTTTTGTTTTAAAAAAAAATACTAAGTTACGAAATGTCACCAAAAAAAAACAATGAAAAAGACTATTGCATCATTTTTATCTTCACCAAATTTTCAACTTAATGATAAATTAAGATGTGAACCACCTTTAATTGCTAGCACATTTTGACCATTAAGCCTTTCCAATTTATGTTTCCAAATTGTTTAATTTTTTCTTATAGTGAAAATTGCAACATTGTGACAATTGTTTGTGTCCACCATACCATGCAAACACCCAAATCATGGATTTGGAAATATTTTGCCTAAACATAATCAATCATGTTATATGATGTGGGTTTGACTAGCTAACCATTGTTGATTTGAAGGACTTACCTAAGGAGGCACCACTGACTCCTCTTAGCTTGGTATGACCCCTATCTAATTTCTTTGGCCTATGTATTGGAGAGTCTACTATCTAGTCATCTCAACTTGTGAACTTTTCCTTTGGTAAGGCCATTTGTAGTAAATGCACAATCTTTGGCTTATTAGATATGTGCTCTCCCCCACAATAGTCGTTGATTTATGGAAATGATTCATGAGACATAAACCTAACATTTTTTTGATTTCCTTCCTTTGAATTTGATGTGAAGATACTATTTCATACCCTAGTGGTTTTACATTGATTTGGTATAACATGGGCTAGCTCAATTTGCCATTGGGTAATGAAACCTAAAGGAGATTGTTCAACCTTTTTTTCTTCAACAAACTTGATGTTCTCAACTAATGGGCTCAATGTAAATGTAATAGGTTTAGGAAATTGGTGTATTTCTTGTTGAGTTATAAAGAACAAATGGAGGTTTGAATTAATGGATTTCTAACAATTCAAGCACATATCAAGTTCAAAACATAGAAAATGAGCTTATGGAGGCAAGAAATTAACTACATGGACTAGTGGCAAAACACAAGTCAATTTTATGTACAATTCTACATCATTTGGAAATAAGAATATTTTCTTTGAAAAATTGAACTTGTGTGGACACAACAAATTTTATAAGATTGTGATGATGACTTTAATGTATCTTTTAGGCTTGCATTCAATAGATTGAGGAATGCATGTAATACTTAATCATGAAATGAATTGTTTGGACTTGTTTTGACTAGCATGCAATAGATTGAGGAATGAATGGAATACTGCATATTGAAATGAAGTATGAAGACTTCAAGCGAAACTAAAAAGACTTAATTACAAAGTTCCACACAATGTCATACTCACAATGATGTATGTAAAATGAACAACTATCAAATTATTATTATAATGATAGCCTAGTAATTCAAAATTACTTTGGAAGTAAGTAGAAGCCACTATTTTTAAGGTGCAAACACACAATTAAGACCTATAGAAGTTGTAATGATTGTTTAATTTTACATGTTTTAAAATGATATGTCAAGTAAATATTGAAAATGTTTAAGGAAAAAAATACAGACAAAAATAATCTTATATATTACTAAAATATTTGGGTAAGTTTTAAATGAATGTAATGAATATAAATAATTCAAAATATATATTTTAGCAATGTTACAAATGCTTTTGCTACTTAACGGATTCCTAAAAACTTGAAACAATTTGAAATGTTATATTTATCAGAATTTTTATAATATATCCTTATAAAATAGCATTGTGCAACATTTTTTTGTGGCATAATTTTTTTATGTCAACTTGTAAATCTTGATTTTGAGAATACCCTTTTTGAATATCTAATTCAGTTTTGCCATGGTAGATCTTGATTAGTGAACCTATTGCTTTTAAGTGATGTAATAAGGAGATGGCTATGGGTCCTAATAATGTATTTACACCCTTTATTGTTTTAGGAAATAATTGCTTTGTGTGAGTTGTTTGTTGAACATGAGTGGCATGAAGAATGCCATTAAAGCATGATTTAAGGTTAAGACTTTAATGGATTTGTAGGAGGCATGTAAATTTGGTTGCCACTTTCGTAAGACATTGGGGGTAGCTACATTAACCTACTTAAAGGATATATTTTCAATGTTGGAGATGTTTATTTGAGATAATGACCATTTTTTTGCATGTTGTTGAGATGCAATATTTTATAGGTCGTTTTATATGTATTTTATATTTGTCTTTTATGTTGCTAAAAAGTACCATACAAGAAACATGGGCAAATTCCATAATTATAATTCACAAGAAACAATTTTTTTGAAATGAACTAGCAAGATGCTCATTGTAATACAAAGTACATGTGTAATCATACATTTTGGTCATAGGCCACCACACAAGGAATTGAAATGTGCTATGACTCCATTTCATTTCACATATTTTCCATTGGTTCATCCATATCATACATAACATCCACATATAGTCCTTGAATTAGTAATCACATGGATCCCAACTTGGAAGTGATCAAGTCATGCATATTGGTGTTGAATTGCTTTGCACATGATTTCAAATCATTTGTATTAAATTTATTACATCCTAAGAAATATGGTAGAATTAATGCTAGAAATTACTACAAGTTTTGCAACATAAAATTAGTTGCTCGAAAGAGGATATTTTTTATTATAACCAAAATACCAAAGGTGATGGAATTAAAAAATTTGAAAAACCATGTGGAGTAGAACATAGATTAATTGAAAGAAATTGAAGAAGAAATGAACAACATGAAAATCTCAATGGAAAGGCAAATTGCAAGAAAAAGGTCAATAATAATTGCAAGTTCAATTTCTAACTATTTTGGGTTTGTTGATGCCTTAAAGAAGGATAACATGTGAAACAAAAGTAATTCTTGCAAGATTTGAGTCTTATTGTTGTCAAAAATCATATGCACATTTAATTTGTCAAAAGCATCTAGCTAAAGTGTATGATAATGTGATTGTGCCATTGTGTTGGGTTCTTTTCTACAAAAACATTTTAATTATTGAACTTGGTTGAGAAGATAAAATAAGATGTTTTAGCAATTTTAATAGATTATGTTTTTGCTACTACTAGTTTTGACCTTTGGATGTCCAAATGTACACATGATGTGTTTGTTTTGGTTGTGAATTTTTTAGTATTAAGCTTACATATTACAATTGGTTTATTTGAAGCATTTGAAACTTCAAGCTAAACATTGACAAGAAATCTATAGGAACTTTTAGAGGAATATGAGTTGAGAAAAAAATTCTTGTTTGCGTGAAGGATGAAGCTTTCAACTTGAACACAATGACAACAACATTCAAATCAATAATGAATTGTGAGATTTTGGAGGTGGAGGAAAGTTTCCAAGGGACTTGTTTTAGACATATCAAGGATAAAGTTTGTAAGGGCTTAAGATATATTCCTATCAAAGTTGTTCAATTTGATTTGCAAAAATGTATAATATGACTTCAGAAATTAGAGAAAGGACAACGAGAATAGATAACAACTTGCATAGATGTAGACATTCCCCATGAAAATTGAACACCCTAGGAACATTGAAAATAAGGTACTATCTTCAACCTTGATGTTGAATCCTAGACACAAAAGCTTGTGATTAGTCTTTTTTTATTAGTTGTGAACAAGGTGTGGTCATTGTTGAAGAGTATGACAAAAAATTCTTATTTCGACCTATACTCTTTAAGTCTTATCACCATTTACATTTTAGAAGTTGAAACTTCTTTTGTTCATTAAAGTGAGGAGGATTGTGATTTGGATATATTTGAGATGGCAACAATCACTAGTGAATTTGTGAAAGAGCCTGTCAATTGATTCAATTGTTTATATTCCAAAAATAGTAGGTGGATGTGAAGTACATCAAATGCTCTTTGGAATGGTGGAAGAAACATGAGTAAGATGTTGCCAATTATTGGTTTTTTGGTTCAACAAATTTCAAGAATAGTTGGATATTAGATTGAAATTGAAAGAATACTTTCTCATGTTAACATATTCACTAGTTTATTTAAAGATGTTGCTTGCAATAAGATAAACTTGAAAAAATAACACATATTTAATTAATTTGGGACTTTACCCAACTTGGTGGATGGTATGAACTCCACTTAGTGGCCACCAGATTTAAGAAATGTAACTTTACATTCAAGTAAAAATAACAATCTTGCATCCATGTATATGTTAAGTCTCAAAAGAATTCAAACCAATTTTTTTCTGCGACATTTTCAATCATTGTTTTTAATACATTAAGGGACACAAAACAAATAACAAATATTAATGGTAACCTGTGCTTGCAAGGCACAGACGGTGGGCCAGCACGGGTGGGTTGGGCACCTTTGGCCCACCGTCACACTCAAGGTTTTTTTTTTTTTTTTTTTTTTCCCCTCGTTAATAAAAAATTAGTGATTTCGACGTGTAAATTTTTGAACCCTTGAAAAAACTTTTGCAAAAGTTTT
>Ga0116229_10008834_pt1 | contig 15546 bp, 9 predicted proteins | sample S1TSphgellanicum_3_FD_87313 | JGI IMG/M metagenome (GOLD analysis project Ga0116229, IMG submission 87313) | Host-associated microbial communities from peat moss isolated from Minnesota, USA - S1T2_Fc - Sphagnum magellanicum MG | ecosystem: Host-associated > Plants > Peat moss > Unclassified... | reverse complement strand
ACCATGCATTTTCATGCAACAATGATGGAGCGCCGTCACAACAAGACGGTTGATGCAATTATGCCTAAAATCCAGGATTAGATCAGATTGTACAATAGTTAGACAATCTCCTTTCACATTACAAAGTTATTTGTTCATGACATGATTGCATTACTTTCAATTAAAACACTAGTTTATGGACATGAATAGTGTCAAATGGTGAAGTGCATTTAATAATATGCAACTAAAAATAGAGGAATTTTATAATATATGTATTCATGAGTTGCATTTTAATATACCATTGGAAAGCATAAAATCATATATGTTAAATAACAATTGATCATTATTTGAAATATGTTAAAGTAAAAGGGCAATTCACTAGTAACTAATCATAAAGTGATTATTCTAATTTTTTTAAAAAAGAAATAATATTGTGGTGTGGTATTCAACAAAACATTAGAAATAATAAGAAAACAAGGATTAATGTTTAAATGATGAAATATTGATAAAATTTAGTTAGATTTGGTCCATATGACACCATATTTGTATCATGTTTTCAACAATCTCAAAGCCAAATAAATATTTGGGGGGGTAGTTGAATGAAAAATGTAATAAGGTAGATTGTTAATATTCTACATGAGAAGGTTAGTTTTGGTAACATAAGTACTGAAATCAAATAGCATTTGGTTAGAATACCATTTCAACACTTGAAATCAAAGTTTTTAAAGTTCAACACAAAATCAATTTTATTTTGTTTGTGCAAGTTGATTGAGTTCTCACTTATAAGTTTGTTATAATCTCATCTCATGAATTTGCGTTTTCATTTTTTAATTGAAAATTAAGGAACATCCTTTAAGTTTGCATTTCGTTAAAAACTTAAAAATTGACAAGTCCTTTTATCTTAATATCACTTAACAAAATTTAAAATGCATTAATCAACTTACCATTGGAAAAATATTCAATTACACAAAACCAACAAATTTTTAAAAAAATTAATGTTCAAAAATAAATTTTGATTTTTAAAAATTAAAATTAAAAAACAAAAGTATCACACATTCACATCAATTGTTATCGTAAACATAAAATCCAATGTAAAATTTGATGTGAAACATAGAAAACTAATAAAATTTTAATGTTCAAATTAGATTCACTATGTGATAAAATAATGACAATCATTTTAACATAACATCAATGTTAAACCATAAATATAAAAAAATTAACATATAAACTTATGTTAAATGACAAGATCATTATTTTAACTTTCACCATCAATGAACAAGATCATTCTTTTTGCTTGCTTCCCTTCATAAGTTGTAAATTTTATGATATTCTTTAAGTTTTTCATTAAAGGGGGACCAACAAAACATGAAAACAAGTCGAATAGTGCAATAAAATGAAAGTTCATTGAAAAGTTTATGACACAATTCACCAAGTTGCAAATGTTACAAAATCAAATCGTAACATTTTAAAAAAAAAAAAGGAAAAAATAAATTCCTATAAACATTTAGTAAACTCCCTTTTCATTGCTCTCCTCAACAATTGGAAATATTATGTGAAGGGTAAAGCTTGAGGTCATGGGCTTTACTAGAATAAAAGGCTGAGTGAAGTCTAATTAGTAAGCTTGTGGTTGATGGCTTTACCAAATGTAAAAATCCTACACCAATTTATATAAAAAAATTCCCATGATATTTGATAAATGCTATAGATAATAAATAAATATTAAGCAATTTGCAAAACAAAACATATTTATTTTTTTTGGGTGAAAATGCCCTACAAATAATGCTTGAAAAAATGTGGTGGGCAAGGTACCTTCCAATTACATTAAAAAAGTCATCGCATGTCTTTACCAACGTTATGTGGTTATTAAAATTTATTTGAGCTTCACCTTGTTCCGCACTACCACTGACAATCAACTATTTTAATTTTTTTTATGTTTTCATACGGTTTCAATGATTCATCATTATTTATGTCAATGTCAATTTTAATTTATATATATATCATGGACATGAAAAGACAAATGTTAATTTTTTTTTTATATCCATGTTGGTGGATAAGGAAAAAAAGAGAAATAGTTATAAAATGAAGGTAATTATTTTAAAAGGTGATAAATAATTATTAAGAAAAGTTAATAAGGAAAGGAAGTAGTTATTAAGGAAAAAATGAAATAATTAAACTTGAAAATGAGATAGTTATTTTTGAAATTGTCTTTGGAATGGTCCATGGACAACCCATATACCAGTTTCGATTACTCATCATTAAAATTTGAAATATTCGTCGATTATCAACCTAGGGTATGTACTCACTTGTCGGTTATCAACCTAGGTATGTACTCACTTATCTGAGAGGGCTGGAAAAAAACCAATTTGGCTGTAGAAGTTTGATTTTCAAAAAACTTGAATATTGTCCTCAAAATATTTTTTAAAAAATAAAATAAAATATTTTCAAAAAATTATATATATATATATAACCACCGGTTCTTTCATGAAAACTATTGATTTTTCAATGTTTGTGAAATAATTGGAACTGTTTACTGTTTACAATTTTATGTCCATTTGGGACCAGAGAGTCTCCATTAGACGAAAGGTAGATCATGAAGGACAGATTGCCCTTTGGTACTGGCAGCATGTCACAAATTTGGCCAGGGCGACCGTGTTCGTAGTCTGCATGAGTTCAGCAAGAGTGCTCGTTTATACAATTTTAAATTTAAATTTTTCTTTTTTTCCCCCAAAAAATCGGAACCAATGAGTATTTTGATTCCGAAATCTTTAAAGAAACAAAAGAATTGTTGTTTATTTTAAAAAATCAAATAACCGCACAACACTCGTCTTTGCGGCCAAGTGTCCATGTGTTGACTTTGTTGTGAGGCCTAGGTAAGTAGGGAGGTAGGTGGGCAAGGAGTTTAGGGGAGGGGGAAAGGGGGTTATAATCCAAGATGGGCCCTAAGAGGGGACCTTAGAGGTACCTTAACTGGACCTTAGAGGTACGTTGCGCCATAAAGTGAGTACCTTAATAAGCACGTGTGTCCTTCATGACGAAGACGTTACCAAATTGCACGAAGGTCAAGAACAGTGTAACCCTAATGCGCGCGGGAGGAAGGGAGGAAGGAAGGAAGGAAGGAATCTCTCTCAGTGTACATAGCGGGATCCGGATCCTCTCGCTTGATTGCTCGCTCGATTGACGTTTGCTTCTTGTTGGATTGCTTGGAGCTTGATGTGGAGTCGTGGGTCGGCGGTGATATGCGAGCTTGCTGAATGTGCGGTTCGTTTTAGCTGTGGTTTTTTTTTGTCAGCTATTGATTGAAGTAGAGCTCCTGCTTGGCTGGAAAGGTGGGTGCGGATATTGGTCTCGGTTTTGGAAAATGGCTGAGTGGGAAGACGAGTATGAAGTGAAGGATGAGGAGTTGGTCGATTTTGAAGGCTCTGATTACGGCTTCGATTCTGATGATGAGCGATTGGAAGAAGAAGTAACAGCAGTTGAGAGGAATGGGAATAGTAATCACAAGCGAAGTGAGACTGAGCAAGCTATGGCGGCACCGGCAGCAGCAGCAGCAGCCATGGAGGGGAATAATAAAACCCTGGAGAAGAAGGAGAACGAGAACGAGGAGAAGGAGAACAAGAAGATGGGAGCATTGAAGTTGCAGAATCAGGGGAAGGAGGCAGAGAAAAGCGGTGCAGGATTAGAGAGAGGAGGACACCACAACAACAAGCAGGATGATGGCAAGAGAGATGCAACTGTTGCTCCAGTTTCTAAAAGCTCTGTAGCGCTCTTAGAAGGGGAGGGCAAAGGGGTAGGACTGTCTAGGCACAGAAAGCACCATAAGGCAGACCTGGAGGATGGCGAGCTTGACGACGCTGCCATGGTGATCCTCGCTTTCTTCTCTCTTGATCTTCCCACGATTTTTCCTCTTTACCCCATTCTCTTTCTCTCTCTGTCTATGTCTCTTTCTCTCGGGATTCATTCTTTTTTCCCTCCCTTGAGGGATTTCCCTGTAGATGTTTATTTAAACTACCCACATGAGAAATTGTAGTGCAAGTTGGTCTGTTTTTTCCGTCTGTGGCTATTTGCAACATGGTGTCCGGAACACTACTGTAGATGGGGCGATCCAGCTTTAACCAATCTTTTGCTTCTTCGAATCAAAGGCTTTTTTCTTTTGAGGTGTAGAGAGAACGACAACAGTTTTGGGAGTACTACAACGTATGCCAGTCTTCAGAAAGCCTTGGTTAGGGTTACGTTAAAAGAGCATCATCCTTGACGAGGTGAAAGTTGATACGCTAGTCTTGTTTTGTGGTAACATTTTCTGTTGGGGGTTTCTTCTTTGATGCTGGCACTCAACAGGACGCATATCTTCTTCACATACCACTTACCACAAGTCAATTCAAGCTCTTCTTTTGAGTTGCCTCTTCTGTTCCTGTCATGCATGACGTAACCCTAGAAGTTGCCTGCATCATTGCAAACCCCATCTGTGAGAGACGGAGAGAGAGAGAGCAGAGTTTCATATGCACAACCAGAAGTTGGCTATCTCTGGCATATATATGAAGTGGAAATAGTTGAGTGAATTCATTCAGTCACAACAGACCTTGTTTGTAGAAATCCCATTTTTTCCAGGGATCTATGTCTCCTCATGCCAGCCAGCAGTTTTTATCCATGACTCGAGTCTTGTTTTTCTGGGTAGAAGAATGTTTGACCATGGATAGAAGACCATCATCATCGCATATGTTTCTGCTTATTGTAGCTGGGGTTCTGGATACTTGTTGGTCTTGCAAAGCTTATTCTGCTGAAAGGGATATGCAGTTCATCCTTAGGGCTTCTTATTACACTGCAGTGAAAGCTGTAAGTAGGGGGTTTGGGGAATTGGGACAATTGCCTATTGCAGAAGAGGTGTGGGGTTTTCTTTCTGTTTTTAAAAAATTTACAAGAGAGCTCTGGGCTTGCTTTTGTATGGGGACCAGCACAATCCAGTTTATGGGGTTCTTTTGAATGGAGACTATGGGAAGGAGGGGGCCATCTCTGAAACACTACTGACAAAAAGGTTCTGGGCTAAGTCTGGAAGAAGGTGCAAAAGGAGTTGAAGCCTTAGTTCTCTTTTTTTTGTATTGAGAGATAGGGGAAAGTGGGGGGCCATTGCTTAGTAAGATGAACATCAGCTTTACAAGAGAGCTCTGGGCATGTTTTATAGCGATGGGTGCAACCCAGTCTTTTTTGTTGAATTACTACAGGATGGGGGCTTCTCTGTGATAAAGTTCTGGGCTAGGTTCCGAAGGTGGAAATGAGTGGTGAAGGTTCTGAGTATGAGGAACATGACTGCAAAGTGACAGAAGCCTTAGTTGTCTTTGATTTGAACATTCTTCCTCTCTGGACCCTCACAGTAAGTCAACAGACAGATGCTTGAGGATACAAAGTCAACAAGACTACATGTACATGGTTTCAAGCAGTTTTATGGCCATTTGTGGATATGTAACACACTACACTTTTATCTCCATTCTCTGCATATGAAAATATCAGGAGCACCTGAATCCAATATAGTGCTATGTGTGTTGTTTAGATTGTGGGTTCTTCTGTGGAGGTTGTTTGGAACTAGTCAAATGAAGTGGTAATAACTATGGTCTGTGAGAAATTTGAGAGGAAGAAAGCATATATGGGGGAGTGGGGCAAGACCTTGTGGGACGTACATGGGTGGTGAAGTTTTATGATTGCAGGAACCTGCAGCTGTATACAAGAGAGAAGGATAGATAGGAGAAGAATGACGGGCTTGTGATAAGCACTCATGTGTGGACGTTTGAAATGCGGGAAACAGCCCGAGGGTTCTGATCCTGAAGCAGAGGCCAATGCTGGTGGTGATGACGATGACGAAATTGAGCACCACGAACGAAAGCGAAGAAAGTCTCGATTTGCAGCGGAGAGGAGTTCAGAAGATAAAGACAAGAACAAATACCCAGAGGCACTGGCACTGGCTCAATTCAGGCAGTCCCGAGGTCAAGGAAGGTAGTCTATCTTATGTTTTTGGTCCCATAGCGCCAAGTTGTGTTGTTTCAGATGCTTTCAAGCTGTGTTATTGATGTGCCTGCTAATAAGACCTTCCAAAAATCCAAATGCTGTCAAGAGTTTCTGAAGGCTTTGTCAGGGAAGACTAGACATGTAGGCATAAGTATGGTCAATGTCCTTTACCCTAGCTTGACATAAATAGTGACTTCTGACTTCATTGTGATACTGATACTTTTCTCCATTTTCATACATGTGATCACACACATACATCAATATCACTTCCTGGACTGATATGTGAGCCTCTCATATTCCCTCAAAGTTTGATGTAGGGAAGCTTTCTTGCTTCTCATGTGAGCATGTATGAGTTTGAGGTGACACCAATACTCTGGTGGGTGGGCCTATATTTTCAACTTGGGCCTTCTTCCTTGAGTAGAGGCTCTTCATCATGCTAGTATGACTCGAGTTATTGTATTTGTGACCCATGTATGCTGCCTTGACTATGTAAGTTTCTGAAAGAAAATGTTCTTCCCATTACTGCTGGCCTTACAACACAAAATGAGTATGTTTGTTACTGTATGACATTGACTGCCACCCATTTGCCTGGAGCTGATGAGGTCAATCAGAATATTATGGTAGCTTGCCACTACTATACATGTTGCTGTGAAAGGTCTCAGAATTGTGTGAGTATTGCTGTTCAAACCTTTCCTTGGTTTGTTTCTGTTGTTTTCTTTGGTGTTTTTTAGGTTTGAGTTTGCTCTTTTTCCTATTTGCTGATATGTTGTGAGCTCTGAAATAAGTTTACTATCAGGTCATCTGCCAATTCCATTTAGAGTGACTTAGATTGTAAGTATGGATAATTTCTCAGTACTTGTGAAGGTATATTTCTGTTGTAATGATGTTTTGTGGACCTGTGTTTGTTATTTTTGCAGCAGCAGGACAAATTTGGATCATTCCTCTAATGCATCCAGAGGTTAGTCTGTATGATGCAGTGAAAGCTTTTCTTTTTTTCATGTCACCAAGCTTACAGTAAATGCATATGGATGGACCCCTATCACAGTTTCCACTTCTGACAAGGTGAAGGTTGTTTGTCAGTAAATTTTGTTCCTTCTGCAGAGCTGCTCAAATTGTTGACTTGCTTTTTGCTTCATCTTTTCAGGAGCCAGTCCCCAATTTGTGTTTGTGTAGAGACAACAGTTTTTTAGCAGATTGCATTGCAGTTTTACTTGCATCATTTTGGACTCGGTAGGAAATGGAACTCCGATTCTTCTTCATTGGCTGAAGTCAGGCTTTGACATCAGAAAAGCTTAGGAGGCTGACTAGCTGTCTGCAATGTCTACAGATATCACCGAATGTTGGAAGCATACAAATAGGTCCATCCAGTCAAACGTAGATAACGATTGAAAGTCCCATCACTTGTGGTGATGGCAGCTATTTTTGTGTGACTGTTCATGACAAGTCTTAGTGAGATCTGGCTGTCGTTTGACCTGCAGTTGCACGCAGCATGACTGCAGTTGGTTTCAATTCTCCAAATATGGTGGTTGGGGGGGCAGGCATCATGGGACCTGGAAGGCCACCTGTTTCCCTTGAGTTTACCCAAATTCCATTTAACTGTCAAGGTCTTCCAGGACCCCTTGGATGGATGCCAACAACTGGGAGGCCAGAGGTGAGTGAAAATGCAAGACATTGCTTCTCGTTGCTTGTGAATGCCCCATGTTATTGTTCCTGTTGGTAGCTTGAAAATTGCCAAGGGACATTGATACACTTGTCCTTTTCTTTCACCTGCAATGATATTTTCTGGTTTTGGATAATTGTGGGAATCAGAGGGCTGTACAGGGTTTGAGGGCTTATGCAGATTCTAAGAGAAACCATCAGATGTGGGTGTATGTATATTTTAGCAGATGCAGAATCACATTATGGAGGCAATGGCAGCACAAGAATACATTTTGAGGTCTCATCAGCATATGATGCAATTGGCACATGCAAATGTGCGTGGGCCAGTCCGGCCTTCTATAGGAGGTCCTCCCACTCGGCCTTTTATGGGGCTTGACCTTGTTGAACCCCGAGTGCCAGTGGGCCCACATCAGATCATGCAATTGCAAGTCAACCAAGCACCTGATGCGGGTACAGCCATGAATTTTCCTGGTCGAATGGAGGCTGCCAGGAGAATGCTGCAGCCTGTGTTTGGAGCAGGACCGGGAGCAGGAGGGATGATGAATCATTTTGCTAATAGGCCTGGTGCATCCCCAGGCATAGGAACAGTACGACAGCAGGGTGTCTGGGCTTCACCCCCTCTAGGAGGCCAGATGCAGCAGCTGCCAATTGGTAGAGCAAGGGGGCAAGTACGAGGGAGAGGTCAGATGATAGGTCCTTTATGGGGTGATTTTCAAGCGCAGGGGATTTCCACAGGGATTCCTGCCCACCCTGGAGGCATAGGTCAAGGAGTAGCCATCAATGTAGGACCTGCGTTTGGGCCTGGAGGAATGATGGATATGGGATCTCCCAAGAGGCAGAGTTCTATACCTCAAATGATGCGAGGTAACAGCATAGACACCAATAGAGAGATGAGTTCAAACATGAATCGAGAGGTGCATCATGGTGAGGTGGATGGTCTGCGGAGAGCTGATGAAGGCAACAAAGGTGTTGGTACCAGCAATGGTCTTGTTCCCCATGGTTTTTGGTCAGCAAATCCAGGGGTGGCTCCTACAGATATCAAGCGTCACAGAGAAAGTGTGCAACACCGTCAGAAAAGCTTCTCTCATCCTGTGCCTGGGCCTGTCACTGCACCCATCAGACACGTTAACAATGGCAAAGGACCTAATGTGGGAACTGCAGGCAACAACCATCTTATTCAACTGGGTGGGCAACTGCAAAAGAGCAGGTTATGTAGAGGCCTCAACCTTATCTAAATTATCTAAATCAGCATACAAAAGCATGAGGATTTGCATTAGATCTTGTCTCTATCCCAGATGTCAGGAGTGGTATTACTTCCGTTAAGTTCTGTTTGAGTTCCTGGAGCTAATGTTGAGATCCTGAACCTCTGGATAACCCTAATGTATGAGACCCTCATGCTGCAATAGTTTCAGTAGCCTTCTTCATATTTGTTTGGTGAATTTGATGCAGCACAGTGGCTTTTTCTTTGCCTATGTTTGGTTTTTATTGGGATGCCCTGATGGGTCAGCCACTTATTGGGATACTTCAAATTGTGTCATAATATTGTCTTGCCAGAAGTAAATGGTGCTCGGAAGATGTTTGTGAAATTTTTAGTGGGCATAAACCTTCTCATGGATTATCTTATCTTTGCTAGTGACAGTCAATGGCAATGAAACTAGCTTTGGATTTGAAGCATGGAGCTAACTTGCATTATATGCAAGAATGGCAGAGAATGTGAGACTCGGGTGAAGAAGATATGCTGACAAGAAGTCCTTCAACATGTGTGCAGAGTGCTGATTGTCAGTGGTCTTTTGGAGAATACATCTATGGCGGTTGTTGTGGAAGCCTTTGAGAAGCAAGGGAAGATAACGGTATGTCCTTTCAAGCACTAGACAGCCACTGAATTCTGTTTAGTAAAGGTGCAGTTGTCTTACTCTTGGGGGGAACCATGTGGATTGCCTGCCCTGGCATACAGTGAGAGTATGGATGGTGGAATGAAATCAAGAACCATCAGGAGCTGATATTGTTGCTGATGATGTTTCTATTTGTCTTAAAGGATTTCAAGAAAGAGGAGCGAGGTGATGCTTTTGCAATTACTTTTGCAAGTGTGCAGGAGGCCACATCAGCAAAACGGAGTTTGCACCGGTGAGTGCCTTTTGTCCTGTTGCCTTCAAAGTGCTTTTGGAGTTTCCTCTGCAAAAATGATGTAGAAACATGATTATGAAGATTTCAACTATTGGTGTTCATGGCAGTGTTCTAATGCAGTTGCGTCTGAAGGAAAGATTAGGGTTCTTAGGTGGCTTGTTCAAGTTGTCCAGTATCTCAAGAAGGTTGATGAGCTGAGCTTGAGATGGTATTGGTGCTAGTCTGTTCATGAAATCAGAGACAAAGAGTTAGGTTTAAGATGATGTTGGATTGTGTTTGCTTTTTGCCCATTCAACATTTCCACTTGGAAAGAATGTATGCTGGAAATGGTCAACTATTGCAGTCTGACAAAAAACAGTTGTTGTATAAACATTTCAAAAAGCTAGCATCTGAGGCTATCTGAGCCCTCCCATCCAGAGTTGTGTTTATTTTATTTATCCCCCTATTGTTCAATAGGAGAAAGGTTTGACAATGGTTGGTACTGCTACCCCATCTGATTCTGAAAAAAGCACTGAATTGATAGTTGAATCGTTTCATGTATGGCTGGTGGAATATGATGTGGATGCTCTTGCCCATCACTGCCTTCAGATAGTCCCATCTGATTCTGAAAATGAGCACCGACTTGATGGTTGAATCTTTTCAGATATGGCTGGTGGAATATGATGTGGATGTTCATGCCCATCACTGCCTTAAGATGGTTTTTGTGCTTTTTTCAAGTACTGTCAACTTGATTGTCACCTTGCCCTAAATATGTGCATGCAGGACGATTTTAGCTGGCCAGCAAATCACAGTTGAGTATGCAATGCCACGGGATTAAGTGAAGGCATGCTTTGTTCAATTTTTTGTGAGAGCAAGATGGGAGGCTTCACTCCTGGCACACCTACCCAAGCTTCTTTCATCAGGTACAGGTGTGCCATTGTATTTCGGAGCAGTGGTTCGACTTCAAACTTCCAAGTTCAATGGCTAATATTCTCGTGATTGTGGCAAACCTTTCACCAGTGTTTCACATCTTGAAGCACCTTGTGAAGAGCTTGAGGAGATCAGGGTGTTTGGAGACAAGGAGGCTGCTTGTGGAGCGATTGATGTCATGAAGATTTACATCCTGGACAGGAGGTGGTTCTACCCTGGAGTGGTAGGTGTCCAATGGCTTGTGAGGTGCCTCTCCATTGTACCTTGGCAGGTGTTGGGCCCTCTCTAGTGCAGAGTGGGATGTGTTAGATTTTCACAATATTCACAAATGGGCATTTTTTCACGTGATACATCATGATCTGTAGACAAGTGTTGACAAAAGACACAATTTCCTGTAATTGGATGGTTCCCTTGCAGTTTGTGTGCACACCCATTGTGCACATTTTATTTTTCACATTGCATTGCATCCACAGGGACAGATTATCAATGCAGTTCAGATTTGATTTTTAACACTAATTTTAGTTGCCCTTATGCCAGGCACAGGTTGTGCTCTCCTACTTGCATTTGTTCACAGAGATGAACCTGTAAATCTCTTTTGTCCTTTTTTGCATGTCCTCATGCAATTAGCTCATTGTTCATACCTTGCCTTCCTACAGTCAACTCATTCTTCTGCTGTTCCTCACTTTACACTGTTCAAGGTTTCATGTTTTTGGATGTGGATGAGAAGATAACTTGTACAGTATTTTAGATATGATAGATATCAGTAGAGGCCCCAATACTGGGTTTGGGTGCCCAATTATCATCTCTTGATTAAGAATGATGGAAGTGACATTCAAAACTTGTGTCAAGGTATGGATTTCATCTTTAGAAGAGAATATGTCGACATGTTTTCCAAGTTGATTAAGGGTTGATGAAAACAAGCATAAGGTGGAGTGATACGCAGTTGGTCCATGAGAGACTCGAAAGCTGGTTTCATTGGTGATGGAGGTGAGTGCATGGTGGACATCATTTGTCTTTGTTTGCTCATTATTGGGAGCCCTTAAGCAAAGGGGAAACACACATGGATGGAGTCAATGATTTTACTACAAATCCAACATGGTGAGTTTGGGGTTAATGAAATTGCGTAGTAATCCATTGGGTGAATTGTGTTGGAAGTGCAAAGAATCTGAAGACTACACCCCAAAAGATTTAGAAGCTTTCCCATCTTTGTTTCATCTATTCTATGCAAAGATTGAGGAAAATTACTAAAATAACATCAATAGATGAAAATTCTGAAAATTTTGAACTTCCTCATTTGTCTTGAGGCCAGCATTTTATCATCAGACTTAATATGAGGATAAGTCATGTAGTGTATGTATGAATAGATTTTGTATAGGGCACACTGCTGTCAGTGCCTTTTGCAGTGCTTCACCCTTTGTAACAAACAAGGTGCCTAAACTGAAAGGCTCAGATGCATTGAAATGAAGGCATGAGATTGCCTTCGTCATTTTTCCACCACCCTATGGAGCTTAAGGATGCGATCCCCCACTCCCCACTCCAGGGGGGTTTATGGAGTTCTCTCACTCCAGAAGGGAGCAGAAAATTCTGCCTGGTAAGGTGCCCTCCAAATACACTACCGAATTTCTCCAAGTTTCTCCAAGGTTATCGCAGCTCTCTAAAATGTGTAATCAGCCTTCGATTATCCACTTGAGTAAAAACAGTTAATATTTCCTCAACCCTTAAATCATCAAAATTGATAAATATTGTCCATTGGAACTATAAATGGTTTTTTGCTATCATACAAAACATTGTGACTACCAAGTGTGAGCGAATTTGGATTGGATTTTAATTGAAGTTGTTAGTTAGGTCCAAAAAGCTAGCCATAGGAGAGAATTTGCCAAACCACCCATCCATGAGATCAGACAAACACCCTAAAGCAGCCACAGATTTCCCTGATTAACTGCAAGGACCTGCTCTCCTGTGGAAGCTCTCATCTGAGCTCTGACAAACCTCTGAAGAAGATACCATAGTGCATAGATTCCTTGCTCTGCTTCTAGAGTCCTGATAGCCCTGGTGATTGGTATCTATCTGCTGAATGAGATTGAGTGGTACAGGTTAGTACTTAATTTGCTGGGAAATCTAACTCAAGTATCCTTGTCAGTGACAAGCCACCTTTTCTACTGTTTGAAAGAGGCTTTCAGGTTGAAGTTGCAGTTCTGGCCAGTACAAACAGTACACAGCATAGAGGCTGAAAGGTCTCAAAATCGGTTGGATATGAGTCCCAAGCCACACAATCAATCTGTCAACAACACTATAAAAAGATGCCAAAGATGGATGAGTTGATGAGCTTGCACAATACAGCCCTTGTTGATGCTCACCGACAGAAAACCTGTTCAAGAAGAAGGTGCATCGGGAGTGTCCAGTAAGGAAGCATCCAAGCCTTCTGCTGACATCTGAATCTTCACAGCCTGAATCCAAGCAAGCCACAATATCATCAACCACAGTAGTGTACAATCTGACAACCCAGGTGAAACTCCATTGATTGTTGATCATCTTAAGGTTGCTTACTTATTCAATGATAGTTAGGGATACTGAATTGGAAATGATGCCTGTACTGCAGACGATATGCTTGAACACACCCAAAGCCTCTTGATGATGCTGGTGTATCACATTATTGTATGGGATAATCCCATCATGCACAAACTGTGACTAGCAAGGTCCTACCAAAATCAAGAAGATAATCCCAAGTTTCTGTGTTAAAGCCTTACAGCCCCAGGGACCCCGACTTGGAGCATTCGGAAAAATCTAGCATATCTGGAATCGTCCTTCACCTGCCAAAACATCAGCCAGGGTTAAATGCTTTGGACATGCACAGCAAGCATGGAGCCCTGGTCATCATGAACTAAATCCCTGGGACACCACAGACAAGTTCAATTCTGATCTAAAATACTAAAATGGTCTCAAACAAGTTCACAATATGTTTACCCAAAACACCAGTACCAATCTTCAGCTCACAATACCAAATGCAGAACTGGCAAATTGAAATCATGTGACAAGATCATTTGTAACTTCTCAAACTTTGTACGAAGGGGCAGTTATGCACTTTGGAGTATCCTAACCTTGAGAACGGTTGGCTGGTCTTTACTGGGCAGAGAAGTATCAGATATATCTCCATCTTGGTGTGCACTTTCAACTAAATTTTGCGGTACCCCAATGCTGAAGAGACCAAAAAAGAAAAGTTCAGAAGAGATAAGTTCATAATCTCAACTGTGTCAAGGTTGGTCATACTCATTTATAGATAAATCCAAACTCCTAATAAGAACAGACCTAGAGGTAGAGCCTGCTTCATCAATCTCATGATCCAAAAGTGGTGTTGTGCTCGTCAAAGTTGGGATTGGAAGCTGAGACTCTTGTGACTGCACCACTGCCTGCCTGTCCAGTCTGTCTAATCCCTCCACACTCTGCAGCTTGGCCTCCAAAAGTGCCAGGGTTGCATCCAAGCGTGACAATCTCCTGCACCCATAATCAAAACTGACAGGGATTTATTGTCCTGCAGGAAGTGTGCTCATAATACAAATATAAATACATCCTGATGCTATACCCAGTTTCTAAATGAAGTAAAATGTCCAATCCCTTGTGAATTTCAGAGATTGCCTTTCTCATTTTTCTATCATAGCAGCAAGTACCTCTTGTCATGTGCACTAACAACCAGTTCATGGTTCACAGTAATCATGAAATCGATGATGATCAGCATCCCAACATAAAAAAGCAGGAACGAAGGTGGCATGGTTACAGGACATGCCTATAAAAACCTGTGAGGTGGTGTTAGGGTTTGAACATGAGAGAAGAAGAACTACCGGTGCACATGCAAAAGCTTTTGTTCGCAAATTGCAGAAAAATTGTTGAGGAGACGAACTGTGTGAATAACAAACGTGTTCGCCTAACCCCACACAAAACAATGTTTAGTATAGGAGAGAGAAGACAACACTTTTAAATCCTTATGAGTCATTTTTTGTGGACACCAGCAAAAACTAACTGAAATCAGACTAAGTCAAGATCCCCTAGAAATCAGCAACACCAGGAGGGGGACACAAAACAAAACTCTTGGAAATCATGCAACCCAGGGGAGGAACAAAAAAAAAAAAAACAACAACAACAACAACACAACCAGTTTTTAATCAGACTTGCCAAGACTGAAAAAACCTTTCACCCTTCAGATAGCAGCAGCAGATGTACCAGGAACAACGTCCTCTGATCTGACACAGCCGGTGGGCTCATATCCTTCTACAATTAATTGCCGCAAAGCAAAGATCATGAGAATGAGGTCTTTAGCACCCCCCCAGTTTTGGCTTCCGTTATTTGGGTCGAAGATCCAAGTGGAGAAGAGGGAATTCAGAACGGGAGAAAAACCCTAAGTGCCGGTCCGATCGAAGGGGGAGCTCAACGAGGGCAAACAGATCCGTGGGTTTGTGTATTCCGGAGGAGCTCCTGCTACTTCGTCTTCGTCTTCTGCGAGAGGCAGAGTTTGGTCAAGGGAATTTTTCATGAAAATTTTCAAAAAAACCTAAAATCATCACATTTTGAGGAATAAAATTTTGAATGAAATTGACAAGATTTTTGAAGGATTTTAGGCAAATTTTTAAACTTTTTCTTCTTTTGACATTGCCATAATTTAGCTACTAATAGGTTTTTAGAGGTTCACCAACATAGAATAAATAAGATTCCTAGACTTTCTACTTCTCTAAATTTGGCTAAATCCTCTTGTGGGTTGATGGCCACTTTTGAAGAAGCAACATGAGAAAATTGAAAAAAAAAAAAAAAAAAAAAAAATTTTTTCCTTTTTTTTTTTTTTTTTTTTTTTTTTTTTTTTTTTTTTTTTTTTTTTTTTTTTTTTTTTTTTTT
>Ga0116229_10008833_pt1 | contig 15548 bp, 15 predicted proteins | sample S1TSphgellanicum_3_FD_87313 | JGI IMG/M metagenome (GOLD analysis project Ga0116229, IMG submission 87313) | Host-associated microbial communities from peat moss isolated from Minnesota, USA - S1T2_Fc - Sphagnum magellanicum MG | ecosystem: Host-associated > Plants > Peat moss > Unclassified... | reverse complement strand
GTTCCCGGCGTCTCGTCGAGTCGCACGAGGCACATCTGGATCGCGCCATCGTCTCGACGCGCCGTTACGAGCGCCCGTGTTACGGAATCCGCTCCGGACGCCCACGTCTTGGAACCGCGCAAGACGTGGCCGCCCGAATCCACGCTGATTTCGAGACCGTCGGCATCTTGCGTGTTCCAGACGCCGAACAGATGACCGGCCGACGCGTCTTCCAGTGCCCGCATCCGTTGCGTGCGATCGCCGTAAAGCGACGTGAGAAGCACGCCGTTGAAGTGTCCTTCGTAGAGACGTCCGAGGCTCGCATCGCGCGCTCCCATGAGACGGAGCGCGTCGAGCTCGGCCTTGCGCCCGGCGATGAAGAGGCCGCTCTCGTCATAGCGCGCGCGTGCTAATTCCTCGCGCGAGAATGCCGTCTCGGTCGACCGGCGTATCGGTGTCAGCATACGTGTCCTTTACCCGCGAATCGGAAAGAAAAAGTGCTCCTGCGGGCCGAGCCAGCGCTCTGCGAGCTCCTCCGTGATACGAAAGCCCGTGGGATCGTCGTCGATGAGATCGCTCGTTTGCGAGCGGTGCGCGAACAACGCGCGCCGCTTCGCAATGCGGGCTCGCGGATGCAGATCGACCGTGGAGCGCATCGCTTCGCCCGGCTGCGGCGCATCGCGGGAATCGCCGCGAATCGAGAGCCACACGTCGTACCCCGCGAACGCGGAGCCCGGCACGCACGCCGCCTCGAACGCGAGGCGCGCGATCGTCGCGGCCGCCACGTGATCCGGATGCGGATCGCGCTGCCACGGCGCGAGAACGAGCTCGGGACCGAACGCGCGAAACAGATCCGATAACGTCGAGACGACCGTCGATCGCGTGCTCGCATCGAGAGACCCGAGTGCCGAGTCCGGTAAACGAAAAAAGTACGGCGCCTCAGCAACGCCGAGTTCCGCGAGCGCATTCGCGGCCTCAACCTCACGCATCGCGGCAACGTCGGCAGCCGAAAAGCGGCGACTTCCCGGATGGCTTCTGCTACCGTCCGTGAGGTACGCGACACGCACCGCCGCACCGGCCTCGGCCGCCATCGCGATCGTACCGCCACAACCGATCGTGTCGTCATCCGGATGCGCGGCGACGACGAAGATCCGTCGCAAGGTTGGGTCGATCATGTTCGACCTCGTACCCAAAGCTCGACGAACACCCGCAGAGCGAGCAAGCGAGGTGTGAGCGGGTTGCCGCTCGGGGAAGTAAGCTGAGAATAGTCTGAGGCTTTTCCCAAGACACTCCTCGGGTTTAGATCCTATAAGTACCGTAGCTCTTACATCGCGCTCGATTGCGGAGGTGGTCCACTTGATGGAGGTCGATCACGTGAACGATGCCACGATCGTGCGCGTTCGCGAAGAAATCGATATGCTCTCGGGACCGCAACTCGAAAGCGTCCTCCAATTAGCCGCGGATGCCGGCCCCGCACGGCTCTTGATTTCGCTCGAAGACTGCCCGTACTGCGACTCGACGTTCCTGAACATGGTCTTACGGATCGCCTTCCGCATCGGGACGCGCCTCGGCGTCGTCGTACCGCCCGGGAGCCTCAGCCGAAGAATCTTCGACGTCGCGGGGCTCGGAGCGCAACCGTTCGTCTTCGATTCTCTCGCCGAAGCACTCGAGGGCTGCCCGCCGTGAGCGAGTCGTTCGCACGATTCGCTCGATCCGTGAACGACTTCTCGGCGCGACCGCAAGCGACGGGCCTCGCGTTCATCCTCGTTCTCGCATGGGCCGTCTCGGGACCGTTCTTTCATTTTTCCGACGCATGGCAACTCGTCATCAATACGGGCACCACGATCGTAACCTTCCTGATGGTCTTCGTACTCAATAACGCGCAGTCACGCGATACCTCGGCGATGAACGCGAAGCTCGATGCGATCATTCTCTCGATCGACGCCGCCGACAATCGACTCGTGGGCATCGAACGCAAGACCGACGCTCAGTCCAAACTGATCGTCGACGAACTGGCCGACGCCGGGAACTGACGGCGCCGGCCACCGTACGCGTACGAAACGGCGGCGAGCATCAGCATCGCTGCAGCGAGTCCGAGCGAATCGCGATAGCCTCCCGTCGCGAGCGACACGCGTACGGCGACGAGTGGGCCGAGAATCTGACCGATACCGTACGTTACCGTGAGGATGCCGATGGCGACGCCGGTCGCATGAGGACGCATCTCGCGCCCGAGCGCGCTCGCGAGCGACGTGATGCCGACGAACGTGCTCCCGAGCGTCGCGGCGAGAAGCAACGCACCAACGACGCCGGGAATAGCGATCGTCGCGACCAAGCCGAGCGCCTGCACGGTCAACGCCGCGCCGAACGCCGTATCTTTGCCAAACTTCTTGCCGATCCAGGCCCACATCGTCGCGGCGGGAGCCGCGACGAGGCCGACGACGACCCACGCAAATCCCGAGAAGCGCGCGAGGCCGGGCGCTTCGTCGACCATCGTCACGAGAAACGTTGCCGGAATGATATACGCAAAGCCTTCGATGCCGTACGCGGCGCATAGCCAACCGAAGGCACCCGATCGTGCGTTCTCACGCGAGACGAGCGCGGTAGGCGTATCTGCCGTTACGATCGGCTCGTCACGGATCTGCGGAAGCGCGAGTGCGAGAATCACGGCGGACGCCGACGCGACACCGAGCCATGCGGCGCGCGAGCCACCGATCGATGCGAAGAACGGAACGAGCGTGCCCGCGAGTGCGATCCCGAGTCCGACGCCGGAAAACACGATCCCGATCGCACCGGCTCGACCGAGGCGAATCGATCGATCCAAGAACAGGCTGACCGTCAGGACGAATGCGATTCCACTCGCGACGCCGGTTACGAATCTCGCGGGAATCCACCACACCTGCGGCAACGCCATCGCAACCGTCGTGACGACGACGACGATCGCCGCGATGCAGAGCGCGAGGTAGCGCCTCGTCCGCATCGCGCGCTGCGTCGCTGCGAGCGCACCGCAGAGGTAGCCTGCGAGGTTCGCGGACGCCAGCACGCCGGAGAGCGCGACGGTCAACCCCGCGTCGTGTCGCATCACGGCGAGTAGCGGCGTGTACGCAAACCGTCCGAAGCCCATGACGACGGCAAGAACGCCCGCGCCCGCAACGAACGATCGCGTCGCCGCTCCGGGAGATCCGGTCACATCTTGCGCTGCCCCGCGATCTCGCTGAGATCGTCGTGTAAGATCGACTGCGAATCGTTCCACGTTCCGAATCCGCGGAGGCGGCCGGCCTTGTCGATGTAGTAGACGAACGCCGTATGCGACACGAGATAGTCGCTCGAACCGCCGGGCTGCTTCACGATTCGCACGTGATACGCGCGATAGACGTCGGCCAGGCGACGTTCGCTTCCGGTCAATCCGAGAATCGTGGGATCGAATGCCGCAACGAATTGGCCGAGCGTCGCCGCAGTATCGCGCGCGGGGTCGACGGTCACGAGCGCGATCGTCACGTGGGACCCGGCGGATCCGAGGCTCGCTTTGGCACGCACGAGGTTGGCCAGAATCGTCGGGCAGACGTCGGGGCAGTGCGCGTACCCGAAAAACAGCACGACGGGTCGACCGCGTTCTTTCGAAAGCGTGAACGGCTTTCCGTGCTGATCGGAAAGCGTGAAGTCCGGCGCGATGGCACCCGCGAGATCGGCAGCACGTACGCACGTCGCACTCGCGAGCATGGTCGCACATGCGACGAGCGACGCGATCGCGACGACGAGGCGAACGGCGCTGCGGCTTCGTTCAGCCACGCCGGACGTCGAAATACGCGCGCGCCGCGAGCGCTTCGGCATCGACGCGCGCGTCGAGCAGACGTGCGCGCCGAAAGTCGCGCGCGGTCAGTTCGATCTCTTCGAGCACGAGATCCGTGGACGCACTCCAATCGTACGACGACATGATGCCGATCGCTTCGTAGAGATTCGCATCGAGATATCCGCTCCGCACGCCCGCGAGCGCGGCGCCACCCGGCGTCGTTGCGATCGACTTCGAGGTTGCGACGTATGCGTTCGTAAGCGCGGATGCGGCCGCCGGATGCGCGCGCACGAAACGCTCGCCGAATGCGAGAAAGCAATGATGGCCGCCGCCGATTCCCGCGCCGCACGAAAAGCCGCCATCCGCCGTATTCGCGTACGGCACCGCGCTCTTCGATGCGATGAGCCGATACCCGAGCGGATCCGCCGTCGCGACGCAATCGATCGACTTCGCGGCGAGCGCCGCCGTGAGATCGTCGAGCGACGACGGCGCGTACACGTGCCAACTGACATCGCGCCGTGGATCGATGTCCTCGCGGACCAGAAGCGCCGTCAGGAGATCCATCGACGACCCGTGCAGCCGATCGGTCGCGATCGCCGCGCCCTTGAGGTTCCCGAAGGTCCGTAAGCCGACGTCTTCCGGCGCAACGACGCGCAAGCAGCCGCTATGGAGACCCGCTGCAATGCGAACGTTCGCCCCATCCGCGAGCGGGCCGAGCAGCGTCGGCAAATCGAGCGTGGCCGCATCGATCGTTCCGGCGGCGAGCGCCACCGCGAGCGCACGTTCGTCGGAGTATCGAACGATACGCGCATCGATACCGGCACGATGGAACACGGCGCTCTCGGGCGCGAGGAACGTGGCAGCCTCGCAGGGGCGACCGGCGACGCCGAGACGCACCGGGAGCGGCACCGAAGCCGACACGCGCCGCGGAATCGCCACTGCGGTCGCGGCCGCAGCGCCATGCAGAAAACCAATTCGTCGCACGGCACTCGCATTCGCGCACCGCGAGCACGGCTCCGCGTGGGAAAACAAAAGGCCGGAGCCTCCGAAGAGTCCCGACCTTTTGCCTCTCTGTCCCGACTATCGGCGGCCGAGGCGACGGGCTTGCGTGTTTTCGGCGACGTGCGAACCGCGCCACACCCCGTCCGGCTACCCCAGATCCTCGAGCGTAAGCGGGGTCGCATTTTGCCACCATTTTGCGAGCATCGCGCGCGACTCTTCGGCGGATTCGCCTTGCGCTTCACGCGCCGTCGCGAATCCGAACAGCAGGCGGGGATCGTTCGGGAAGCGCGCGAGTTCCGCGCTGAAGACGCGCTCCGCCTCCGGATACTCTTTCGCCCGCAGCAACGCGGCTCCATACGCTTCGCCGACCGGCGATGCCCAGTGCGATCTCGGGTCGCCGAGATACTTCGAGGTATCGAGTTTGTAGGCGGCGGCGTACGCATCGAGTGCGCCGCGATCGTCGCCGCGCGCGCTCGCGCCCGCTGCCTCCACGAGTTTTACGAGTGCGGCGGGCATCGACTTGTCGACCAGCTTGGAAGCCGCGGCACCGCGCCCGAGATGCGCGTTCGCGAGCGCGAGTGCCGCCGCTTCGGTCGTGCCCGAATCGAGAACGCGCTCCCACTCGTGCAACCGCAGAGCGACGCGACCGACCGCTCGCGGTCCCTCTCGCGCCGCGAGCGCCTGCGCGTCGCCGTTGCGCCCGAGCGTCGTGTATCCGTATAAGAGAAATTCTACGTCGTGCGCGTGGTACTGCTCCATGTAGAAAACTCCGGCGTCGCTGACGTCCGGATAGAGCATCCGCGAGGCCGCGAAATACGTGCGATCGTTGTAGACCGCGCGTTCGTTCGCCGAAAGCATGTGCGCGTAGTCGCCGACGCGATCGTAGATGTGCCCGGGCATGTGATCCAGATGCGACTCGCCGGGCGCGAATGCCATCGCCTCGAGCGTGTCCGCATTACCGAGCGCGCGCTCGGGCTTGTAGACCGCCTCTTCGTAGTGGATCCGAAGGTGCAGCGCACCCACCTGCTTGGGATCGAGCGCGAGCGCGGCATCGAGGTCTTGCTCGAGGTCGGCGTTCGCCGGATCGCCCACGTCGCCGGGGGTTTCCCAAATGGCAAATGCCGTCTCCACGAGGCCGTCGGCATCGAGCGGATGCGCGCGCGCGTACGCTCGCATCGCCGTCGCATATGCGATCTCGCGTTCGCGCTCCGTACGCCCGGAAGCGAATCGGAGCGCCGCGGCGGCGATCAACTCGCGCTCGGCCGGAGAAGCCTCGGACGCCGCGCGCGCCTTTGCGATCGCGGTGAAGCCACGCGCGATTCCGGCCGCATCCGGCGGCTGGTTGATATCGGTGATTTCCGCGAGCGCCTCACCCCAGTACGCCATCGCGCACGAGGGATCGAGCGCGGCGGCACGCGCGAATTCGTCGCGCGCTTGCCCAATATTAAATGCGTAGAGCATGATCAAGCCGAGATCGAAAACGTTTTGCGCGGCGAGCACGGGCGTCGTGATCGTGCGATGCGCCGTCGCGAGCGTGGGCATGGCGGCAACCGCCGATCGGACGCGCATCGGCGCGACCCCGAGCACGAGGGCGATGACCGCGATCCACGAGAGAACGGCGCGAGGCGCGCGATTCGATATCACAATTCGTCCGGTTCCCCTGCGGCGGGCGGCATCCTCGAGCGCTCGACCCTCTAATCTGGTCCGCCGAAACACCCGATGTTCTCGAGGAGTCCCTACCACCTAACGCGAGGAGAACCGCCGTCGCTTTCGGGTCACTGGCCACGCCGATTCCGCAGCTTGGAGTTGCGCGCGACCGCTTAGGCCTGCCCGCCGCGATCGGACTCGCGCTCATTTTCGCGTGCGCCAGCGGGTATGCGCTCGAGGACGGCTCGGGACGTACCTACGAAGTGCGGGCGTTCTTGCCGGTGTGCGCGACGATCTGGGCGACGGCCGAACTGCTCACGGCGTTCCTGCTGTTCGCACAATACGTCGTCGCCGGCCGGATCGCGTTCGGACTCTTAGCCGCGGCGTACGCGCTCCCGGGACTGCTTACGATTCCCTACCTCGCCGCGTTCCCGAACATCTTCACGAACCCACCCTATTCGATCGGCGAACTGCAAATCTCCGCGTGGATCTACATCGCCTTACATTGCTCGTATCCACTCGTCATCGGCATCACGCTGCTGATCGATCCCACGCTCACCAGTCGCCAGATCCCGCGCGATCGGATTCCCGGCGTGCTCTGCGCGATCGTCGGGGGCGTCGCCGCGCTTGCCGTCGGAGCCACGTGGGCGATCGTCGCGAATTGCGACCACCTCCCGGCCGTGGTCGGACCGAACGGACAGTTCACGCACACCTATACGTCGACGGTCGCGCCGCTCGCGGCGCTCTGCAACATCTTCGCGCTGTTCACCCTCACCCGCGTGGGCCTCACGATCCGTCCACTCAGCCGACTCCACGTTTGGATCGGGCTCGCGCTGCTCACGACGGGCTTCGACGGCATCCTCAGCACGTTCGCGCCCGGACGCAACAGCCTCGCGTGGTATATGGGAAAATTCGAGACCATCACGGCGTCGGGCGTCGTCTTGATCATGTTGCTCTGCGAGGTCGCGACGCTCTATCGGCGGCTCTTCGACGTCGCGAGCCTCGACCCGTTGACCGGCCTCGCGAATCGCCGACGCCTCGACGACGATATCCACGCACTCCTGCGCGCGCGCTCGAGCTCCGATCGACGGCTCGCGATGCTCGTGGTCGACCTCGACGAGTTCAAGGCGTTTAACGATCGCCACGGCCACGTCGCGGGCGACGAAGCGTTGCGCCGCATCGCGGCCGTCCTGCGCGGCGTCGCATGCCGACGCTACGACGTGGTGGCGCGTAGCGGCGGCGAAGAATTCGTGATCGTGCTCCCGCGCGTCTCGCTCGACGACGCGCGCTCGATCGCCGAACGCGTCTGCCGCTCGATCGAGGCGGCGGATCTCGGAAACATCGGCGGGACGACCCTTCGCGCGACGGCCAGCGTCGGAATCGCATACGCCGCGGACGGGCTGCTCACGCGCCCCGAAGAACTCTACGAGCGTGCGGATCGTTCGCTCTACACGGCGAAGGCCGCCGGCCGCAATCGCGTCGTGATGGCGGCCCCGGCAGCCGCGTTACGCCGCGCGGGATAAGCTACCGAGCGATTCGAACAATCGCGCGTGTCATCACGCGCGCATTTTCTTTCCGCGACGTTCGCACTCGGCGCCGGCCTCGCGGCCGCTACCCTCGGGATCGACGCGCGCGGCGCGAGGCCCGGACCGTACTGCCTTCCGCTCCGTAAGGGGGTCGCCGACAAACTCTACGATTTCGAGCTCGAAATTCTCGACGATACGAAGATCTTCTCGCTCGAGGACAATCTCGGCCATCCGGTGTGGCTCAATTTTTACGCGTCGTGGTGCCCGCCGTGCAACCACGAAATGCCCGATGTCGTCCGCATCGCCTCCAAATACGCTGCCAGCGGTCTGCGCGTTTTCGGCGTGGACGTGAAAGAACCGGACGACAAAGCGCGCGACTTCGCAAAGAAATACGCGCTGCCGTTTCCCGTCCTGCTCGACCGCGAGGGCTCCGTCTTCAAATCGTTCGGATTTCAGTACTACCCGACCCACGTGTTCTTCGGCGCGAACGGAGCCCTCACGTGCGTCGCAAATGACGGACTCGAACCGAACCAGATGGATAACGAGGTCGCCGTCGCGATCGATCGCGCTCCGCTCGCGAGCGCGTCGCCGAGCGCGACCGCGACGCCCTAGCTTCTCGAGCGGTAGAACGCCGCGAGGTCGTGCACGAGCGCGGCGTGCGCGACAGGATTTACGTAGATCATGTGACCGGCGGGATAGTATCCGAACGAGATGTGCGCCTGCAGTTCGGGTGGCAGGCCCAGGTGCGCGAGCGAGTACTCCGTCGCGAAGAACGGTGTCGCCAGATCGTAGATGCCGTTCGCCGAAAAGACGCGCAAGTACGGATTCGCCGTCATCGCGACTTGAAGATCGTTCGAAACGTTGACGGCACTCGCGTCGTCGCCCCCGGAGCGCTTAAAATTCCACGCGCCGTTGACCGCGCCGCTGAGGAACTCGTACTTCGCATCGCTCTTGTAACCGAGCTCGTCGCGAACGTACGTATTGAACGCGGCCGTAAACGCACCGAAGACCGCGTCCGACGACGGGTCCGTCTCGGCGCTATCCGCGATCGGGTCGAGATCGAAGTTCGAGAAGCGACCGTCGTACCGGCCAACCGTGCGCGACTCGTCTCCGAGTAGTTGTTTCTCGAACCTCTCCGGCGGAACGCGAAGGTTCGAGCGCACGAGATAGTCGACGGGCAATCCCGTGTACGCGTGAAGTTGGCGCGCCACTTCATCGCGCTCGGCGGCCGGCAACGCAGCCCCGGCGGAAAGCGCGTGCGCGTATTCGCCACGAGCGTACGTGCGGACCGATGCGATATACGCCGGAAGGTCCGCCGGCTCGGCGACCTTATGATGGTATGCGGCGACGGCGGCTTCGGTCGGCAAGAACAACCAGTACGGCTCGTCGTCGCCGGGCTGTGCTTCGAGCGTCGAGAAATCCAAGACCGACGAGATGAGCGTGACGCCGGTCAGCACGATGCCGTCGTCTTGCAGCATCTTTGCGAGCACGCACGAGCGCGTCGTGCCGTAGCTCTCGCCGGCCAAGAATTTCGGCGAGTTCCATCGACCGTTCGTCGTGATGTAGCGACGGATGAATTGCGTGAACGCTTTCCCATCCTCGTCGACCCCGTAAAAATCTTTGCCGGTCGCGTGGCCGACGATCCGGCTGAAGCCGGTGCCGACGGCGTCGACGAATACGAGGTCGCTCGACCCGAGCAGACTGTTCTCGTTGTCGACGATCCGGTACGGCGCCGGAGGGGTGGCGGCACCGTTCGTCGTCACGACCGTCCGCGGCCCGAAGGCACCCATATGAATGAGCGCCGACGATCCACCGGGGCCACCGTTGTACGCGAAGGTGATCGGCCGCTCGGATTTCGAGCCGAGCCCGTCGGCGGTGTACGCCACGTAGAAGACGCTGGCGGCCGGCTGGTCCTTCGCGTCCGTCAGCACGATCGTGCCGGCCGTCGCCGTGTAGCGGATTTCGCGACCGCCGATCAGGGCCGTATGGTGGGTGACGGCGGCGGGCACGTTCGGAACCGGGATCGGATCGGACGACGTGTCGGCGGCGGGCGCCGGCGAGGGCGCGAGGACGAGGAACGCGGAGAGGCACGCGAGGGCGCGGAGATGGGACATTCCGCCTTAGTGCGACCGCGAGGGTCGCTATCCATTCGGCCGCAGGCGCCGTCCGCCGGCGCGAATAAGCGGCCACGTATGGGCAGAGCGCGCATGCGGTGGTTGGCCCGCGAACGGTATCGGGCGGCGAAAGCTCGAAAACCGAACGCCCCGATGCAGGCAGATATCGTTGCAATCGTCGCGATCGTCGCCATCGCGACCCTGGGTCGCGCGTGGCAGATTCTCTTCGCGTACCGGCAAGGCGTGCGACGCTTGCGCGCCCTGCGCCGTCGGCGCGCCGAGATCGAGCTCTTCGAGCGCCTGGAACGTTGCATGCAGTCCGATCGCGTCGAATGAGCCCATTAGCTGTTACCTAGGACACACACGCGCCCGGAATATTCCCCGCCGCGTGCATCCCATCTCTCAGGAGCGTCCAAGCGCTAATTCCCAGCTCCAGCGCGCCGAATCTCCCGGTATGGCACTCAGAGCATTCGTGGCTCTTCTCCGGGACGAAACCGCGCAAGGTCTCGTGGAATACGCGTTGATTATCGGGCTGGTCTCGATAGCAGCCGTTGCTGCCCTGCGCTTCTTCGGCGCCGCCGCGACGAACTCGCTCAACAATTCCGCCAACAAGATGCCGAACGAATAGAGCGAACCTCCATCGGAGCGATGGAGAACAAGGTCTGGTATCTGCGGCAGAACCGCCTCTTCGAGAGTGCGAACGACTCGACGGTCGATGCGAGCCAGCATCTCTTCGAGACCTGCCTGTACCCGCGGAAGGCGTACGTTTTCGATCAGGGCGACCCATCGCGGCTCGTCTATTTGGTCAAACGCGGGAAAGTCCGACTGACACGCCTGACGCCCGACGGCAAGGAAGTGACGGTCGCCGTGCTCGGCGCGGGCGACCTCTTCGGCGAGGAGACGCTCTTCGCCGACGCCCCACGGACGACGCACGCCGTATGTATCGAAGAGACGCTGCTCTGCAGCGCGAAGGCCGACGACCTCTTCGCGCTCCTCTCCGATAGCCCGGCGCTCGCGCTCAACGTCGCGAAGGTGCTGAGCGACAAGCTCCTCGACGCCTCGGCGACGATGGAAGATCTCGCCTATGCGAACGTGCCGGATCGCATCATGCATCTGCTGAACCGGCTCGCGGCCGAACACGGCGTCGAGACGCCGGGCGGCGGCGTGCTCCTAAACGTGCGGCTCACGCACGCCGACATCGCGTCGCTGATCGGCAGCACGCGCGAGACCGTGTCGCTCGAGCTCTCGCATCTCACGAAGGCGGGCCGGATCGCCTACGACGGCAAGCACATTACACTTCCCCGTTGAGCGCACGCTCCTCGGCCGGTCGCGACGTGTGCCAGAGGTTGAACCCGGCGTTGATCAGGCCGACGTGCGAGAACGCCTGGGGGAAGTTTCCGAGCTGGCGTTGCGCGCGCGGATCGTACTCTTCTGAAAGCAATCCCACGTCGTTACAAAGCATGACGAGACGCCCGAAGAGCGCTTCGGCCTCCTCGCGTCTCCCGTCCATCGTGTAGCTATCCACGAGCCAGAAGCTGCAGGCGAGGAACGCGCCTTCACCCGGGGGCAACCCGTCGGGCGTTTCGCCCGCGCCTTGCGTGTAGCGATACACGAGGCCGTCCTGCACGAGCGTGCGCTCGATCGCGTTGACCGTTCCACGAATGCGTTCGTCGTCGGGCGGTAAGAAACCGACGGTCGCGATGAGGAGCGTGCTCGCATCGAGCGCCCGCGAACCGTAACTCTGCGTGAACGTGTTGCGTTCGGAATCGAACCCCCGCGCGCACACGTCGGCATGGATCTCATCGCGAACGGTACGCCATCGTTCGAGCGGACCGTCCACTCCGAACTGCTCGATCGCCTTGACGGCCCGATCGAGGGCGACCCACGCCATCACTTTCGAGAACGTGAAATGTTGCGGCTCGCCGCGGATCTCCCACATGCCGCGGTCGGGCTCGCGCCAGTGCGCCTCGACCACGCCGACGATCGCCTTCACGAGGGCCCACTCGTCATCGGTCTGATCGACGCCGAAGCGCTGCGCGGTGAAGAGCAGGTCGATCACTTCGCCGTACACGTCCAACTGAAATTGGCCGCCCGCGCCGTTGCCGACCCGCACGGGTTTCGAGCCCTCGTAACCCGCGAGCCACTCGAGTTCGATTTCGGGAAGACGGCGCATGCCGCGTAGGCTGTAGACGATCTGCAAATCGTCCGGACTTCCGGCGACGGCACGCATCAGCCAATCGCGCCACGCGTATGCGGAATCGGTGTAGCCTCCGGAAAGCAACGCGTAGAGCGTCAGCGTCGCGTCGCGCAGCCAGCAATAGCGATAGTCCCAATTTCGCACGCCGCCCAGTTGCTCGGGAAGCGACGTCGTCGCGGCCGCAACGATGCCACCGGTCGGTGCGTACGTCAGCGCGCGCAGCGTCAGAAGCGAACGTAGCACCACATCCTTGCACGGCCCATCGTACGTGCACGCCGCGGACCACGAGCGCCATGCCTCGACCGTCGCTTCGAGCGCGTCGTCGGGCATGCGCGCCTCGGGTGGTCGTTCCTCGAACGACGCGAAGTAGGCGAGCTCGAACGCGACGCGCCCTCCCGCAGCGACCTCGAACGCAGCGACGTGCCGCTCGCCATCGGGCTCCGGTTCCACGTCGGAATCGAGAAAGAGCGCATCGGGCCCGGCGACGGCGAGCAATCCGCCATCCATGCGGCGCACCCACGGAACGATCGACCCGTAATCGAAACGCACCGCGTAGTCCATCTTCATCGCGACCGTGCCCTCGATGCCTTCGACGACCCGGCGAATGCGCGGCGTGGGCGCACCCATCAACAGACAATCGATCAGTCGCACGCTGCCGGTATCCGTGACGAACGTCGTCTCCAGGACCAGCGTGCGATCGCGGTAGGCTCGCGAGGATGTCGCGGATTCATCGGCCGGAGCGATGCGCCAGGAACCGTTGCTCTCGTCCCCGAGCAACGCGGCGAAGCACGCGGGTGCATCGAATCGCGGTGCGCAGAACCAATCGATCGAACCGTTCGCGCCGACGAGTGCTGCCGTTCGCGTGTCGCCGATCAGCGCGTAGTCTTCGATTCGTCCGCTCACGAAGGAAGGCTTCCACACATGAGTGGCGTTCTCACGCGCGCTACTGAACGCCGACCGAAAAGAACACCTCGTGCGGATAGAAGAGCGGCGCGAGCACCGGGTCCGAAACGGCGACGCCGAACACGTTCTCCTCGCCGACCCGGACGTTCGCGATACCGAAGACGGGCACGCACAGCGACGCGTCACCGATCGCGACGGCGTGCCCGGTGAGGGCGTTATTGCTGCCGAGAAACGTCGTTCCGATCTGGCTCTGGCACGTCGCGACCGATCCGAACGTGAGCGTCGCGCGGGCCTTGCTATACGGGGTGCTTCCGACTTGATCGAACGCGAAGAGGTTCGGCGGGATGCGAGCGAGCGGTTGCGCGGGGCCGGTCTGCCGATCGCTCGCGAGTGCGATGTAGACGAGGCCGCCGAGGCCCGTCGCGGGCGTGCGCGACGCACCGATGCCGATGCCGGTATTCGTCGCGTTCGCGAGCGTCGTAAACGTGTCGAATCGTCGCTCGCGATAGCCGGCGAGCCAGAGCGTATCTTTTGCATCGAGTTTCAGATCGCCGCGCAGTCGATAGCCGAACGCGGTCTCCGGTGCGAGCGGCGTCGACGTTGCATTTCGTGTGGCGAGGAGCGTGTCGGGGGCGGTCGCGTACGCGCCGCCGGCAGAAAGACGGAGCGACAGCGACGTGCTCGCACGGAAAGCGAGCGAAGCCGAGGGATCGTTGCGCGCGTGGACGAGTGTCCCGCCGCTATACGCATCGGCAAGATCCATACGCACGTGTTGCGCGAGCGCGAAACCGCCGCGCACGGCGAACGTCGTAAAGGTCTGATCGACCATCGGCGCCGCACCGAGCGTCGTCTGCTCGCCGCGTCGATCGAAACCGAACGAGATGCTATCGGTGCCGAGCGGCAGATCGTATGCGAGTTGCAGGCCGTTCGTTCGCGCGCTCTCGTTCGCGACGAACGGCGTTGCGATCGATGGCGAAACTGCAAGCGAACTCGAGAAGCTCCGCGCATCGAACGTTCCGCTTCCGATCCCGAGTCGCAAGCCCGCGGAGTACGCGGGGGCGCTGGTCGTCACGTTCGATACGCCGACGGGGCCCGCGGCTTGCAATCCGTACGCGGCGACGTCGATCGAAGCTGCCGATGAAAGGGCGTAGCGTGCCTTGAGCGACTGCGAGCGGTCTTCTCCTCCGCCCGTTACCGCATCGAAGGCGAACGCCACCGGTCCGAAGGTTTGCACCGCCCGCGCGTGCTGAAAGCTGCCGAACGCGGAATCGTAACCGCCCGCGATGCCCGCAATCGTTGCGTCGTCGACCGAGGGCGTGCGCAAATTGACGACGCCGCCAATCGCATCGCGCGGCGTCGGACTCTCGACGTACGGCGCGGCTGCGATGTTAATCCCGGCGAGGCCGGCGTTATCGCGGAAGCGCACGGCCGCGAGCGACGTCGAGCCGCCCGCGAGCGGAATGCCGTCGAGTTCCACGCGCGATTCGTACGGCAGCGTACCATCGAGCGAAATTCCCGGAAGGCCGTCGGAAGAGACGACGTCGATGGACTGCTGCTTCTCATACGCATGCGATACGAACGGACTCGTCGCAACCCCGGGGCCAGCGCCGACCGACGTAACGCCCGTCGCATTGCCGAGATTCGCGAACGAGGCGACCTGCATTTGCGGCGCGACGACCTGGGGCGCCGCGGCTGCGTTTGCGACCGCGACACGCGTGTCGTACGCCGCGTAACCCGTGCGCGAGAGCGAAACGTCGTAGGCGCCCGGCGGGAGCGCGCTCATGACGGCGAGGCCGGCCGCGTTCGTCGTCGCCTCACGGGTCGTGGGGCCGACGGCCCGCACGAATACGCCGGGCAGCGGCTTGCCGTTCGCATCGCGCACGCGCGCCACGATCGCACCCGATCCGAGCATCACTTGCGCGTGCGCCGCCGTCCCGCCACCGGCGAGCAATGCAACGGCGCACGAGAACGCAAGGAAGGAACGCATCAGCGCCGATCCGGTGCCAGGAGGCGCGCGTATCCGGGCGTCGTTTCGACGCTCGCCACGTACGTCGGAGCGTGGCGTTCCTTCGCGGCGCGTTCGTACGCCGCACCGAGCGCGAGCAGTGACGCTTCGCTCCACGCACGGCCGACGAATGAGATCCCGACGGGAAGCCCCGCGGCGTAGCCCATCGGAACCGTAAGGTGCGGATACCCCGCGACGGCCGGAAGCTCTGCAATCGAACCCGACCCATTGTCGCCGTCGACGACATCGATGCGCGACGCAGGCCAATAGCTCGGCGCGATCAGCGCATCGAGTTTGTAACGCTTTAGAAGACGATCGATGCCCTCGGTGCGCGCGAGCCGGCCACACGCACGAAGCGCGGCAACGTATGCGGGATCGCTCGTGCCCT
>Ga0116229_10008828_pt1 | contig 15552 bp, 14 predicted proteins | sample S1TSphgellanicum_3_FD_87313 | JGI IMG/M metagenome (GOLD analysis project Ga0116229, IMG submission 87313) | Host-associated microbial communities from peat moss isolated from Minnesota, USA - S1T2_Fc - Sphagnum magellanicum MG | ecosystem: Host-associated > Plants > Peat moss > Unclassified... | reverse complement strand
CGGGGCAAGCACCGATCTGAGCACGGACTCGGCGATGCCGGTCGAAGGATGACGCGGTGTCGCGCCCCGGGGACCGACCCCTTCGGGGACGATCCTCCGGGAACATATCAGGATGACATACAAAGGCTCAGGATGACATACAAAGGCTCAGGGTGACATACAAAGGCTCAGGGTGACATAGCGGGGACTCAGGATGACGTCGCGTTTACGACTAGCGCGGCAACTCGTTCACGGGGTGACTTCCGTAGGTTTTCGGGTCGAAGTACCAGTCGGGTAGGGTGGTTGGGAACGAGATGTTGCGGAAGGTATAGTCGACGGTTTGGCCGTCGCCGGAATAGTTGTCGCCGACGATGCCGTGGATGTCGGTGACGATCGGCGTGCCTTGGAGCATCGCGATCTTGATGTCGAAGATGACGCCGTAGATGTCGTCGCCGTGGATGCCGCCGCGGACGAAGAGCCGGTCGTGTGCTTTGACGCGCACGAGTTCGTACGTGCTTTTATCCGCCCAGAGTTCGCGCAACCGGTTGCGTTCGGGGTCGCGCAGCGGTTCGAGCACCAGGTGCACGAGTTTGCCTTCGACGGTCACGCTCGTCACCTTGTATTCGTAGTCGTTGCTGATCGCGACCTGACCGATGATTGCCAGCGGCGACGCTGATGGTTCGGGGGTCGGGACGACACTCTGTGGGATCGGCTGCGCCGGTGCTTTTTCGAAGAGATCCGCCGTCGGCGGACCCGGGTCGTAGTCGGCGTTGAACGCGGCGCGTTCGAACTCGGCGAAGCCCATCGCCGGGACGATTTCCACCTTGCGCTTGAGCGCGGCGCGATCGGACGTCCGGCACCAGTATTTGTACACGTACGACTCGGCGTAATCGGGAAATCCGCGATCGGTGTTCTGTTTGCGCGATTCCGTGTAGACGACGTAGGGTGGCGGCGGACGGTGGGAACGGAACTTGATGCGGATCGTCGCGAGCCACTGCGCCGGAGAGAGCGTTGGCAGCGGCGCGGGCGTCGCCGCGACCGCAATCGTCGGCGGGGCTGCGGCGTGCGACGGCGCCGGTAGCGCAAAAGCAAACGCCAGAAGCACCACGATCATCACTTCACCTCGACTTTGGGGCGAGCTTGTAGCGGTGGCAGCGACAATTTCGTTCCCTCGACGATGCCGAGTTTCGCCGCATCGAACGCGCCGAGCTCGATCACGAAGCGGGATATGCCGTCGGCCGTTGCGACTTCACTGTCGGGCGTTCCACGTGGTGTAGCGGGAACGTTCACCGCGACCCGCGAGACGACGCCGTCGCCGCGGACGAACACCATATCGAGCGGCACGAGCGTGTTCTTCATCCAAAAATTCTCGTCGACATCAGGGGGCGGGAACACGAAGAGCATGCCGCGCGCATGCGGGATCCGAACGACGCACATCAGCCCGCGCTCCCGGGTCGGCTCGTCGTTTACCACGACGAGCTTCATCGCACCGTTCGGGGTGCGCACGGCAATCGTTTTGCCGCTCAGAAATTTGTTCGTGTCGACGGCAACGTTCGGACACTCGTCGCTCGTCGTCGGCGGCGGGGTCGCACGCTGCACGGGCGTAGCGGCCGCGGACGGCGCCTGCGGCGACGCCGTGGCAGGCGCCGCAAGCGGCGTCAGAGCGAGGATCGTGAGGAGCGCGGCTGCGAGCAGGCTAGGCTTCGTCATCGAGTTCCAACGCGACCACGTCGTACCAGGTCTTTCCGCTCTTGAGGGTCGCCTCGATGGGGACCGAGAGTTCCATTGCGTGCTCCATCTGGTCTTTGACGATCCGGCCGACGGCTTCGAGATCCCCCGGTGCAACCTCGAAAATCACTTCGTCGTGAATTTGTAAGAGCATCGGTGCGGCCAGTCCGGCCGAGGCAAGCGCGCCGTCGAGCCGCACCATCGCCAGCTTCATGAGGTCGGCCGCGCTGCCTTGTAACGGTGCGTTGGTGGCTTCGCGTTCCGCGGCGGCGCGCAGACCGTAGTTCCGCGACCGCAGATCGGGCATGTAGCGCCGCCGCCCGAGCAACGTCTCGACGTAGCCGCGCTCGCGCCCCTCGTCGAGACAGCGCTCGATGTACGCGCGCACGCCCGGGAAACGTTCGAAGTACGCTTGCGTGATCGCACGCGCCTCGCCGCGCTCGATTTCGAGCCGCTGGGCGAGCCCGAAATCCGACATCCCATAGAGCAGGCCGAAGTTGACGGACTTCGCCATGCGGCGCTGATTGGGCGTGACGTCGGCGAACGGACCGACCTCGAAGATGCGCCGCGCGGTAAAATCGTGGATATCTTGGCCCTCGTGAAAAGCCGCGCGCATCGCCTCGTCGCCCGAGAGATGCGCCATCAAACGCAATTCGATCTGCGAGTAGTCGGCGGCGAGCAGCACGCGGTCGCCCGGAGCGACGAACGCTTTGCGAATTTGCCGGCCGAGGTCGCTGCGCACGGGGATGTTCTGCAGGTTCGGATTGGTGGACGAGAGCCGTCCGGTCGCCGTTGCGGTTTGATTGAAGACGGTGTGCAGCCGGTTGTCGCGCGGATCGACCAGGCCGGGAAGCACGTCGATGTACGTATTCTTGAGCTTCGAGACTTCGCGATACTCGAGCACCTTGGCCGCGATCGGAAAACTGCGCGCGAGGTTCGCGAGCACCTCGACCCCGGTCGCGTAGCCGGTCTTGTTCTGACGGCCGGCCGGCAGTCCGAGCTTATCGAAGAGCACGCGGCCGAGCTGTTGCGGCGAGCCGATGTTGAACGCTTCGCCCGCGATCGCGTAGATCTCGTCTTGGAGGCGCGTGACGTCGGCGTCGACGCGCACGGAGAGGTCGTGCAACGCGGCCGGATCGAGTGCGATCCCCGCGCGCTCGAGCGCGGCGAGCACGCTCACGAGCGGCAGCTCGACGTCGGTGTAGAGCGCGTGCTGACCGCGTGCCTCGAGTTCGGCGCGCGTGACGCGCGCGAGCAAACCCGCCGCATCGGCGGCCGCGGCAGGATCGTCGCCGAGCGCGCGGTCGAGATAGGCGCGCGTCGCGTCGGCCGGGTCGGCAAACGTGCGGCCCGGATCGAGCAGGTGCGCGGCGACCATCGGATCGTCGCCGAGCGCACGGATCGGCAGCCGCAGTTCGGCCATGACGCTTTTGCCGTCGTACGCGACGAGGTGCGGGACGCGATCCCACACCGCGGCGAGGCCGCGCGCGACGGGCTCGTGCTCGAGCGCGCCGCGCGCGAACGAGAACGCGACGCCGTCGGCGGTCGCGATGCCCACCGCATCGCCGCGCAGCGCGATCGCCGCGCGCGGCAGGGCGGCAGCATCCTCGAGCAACGCGGCCAGCCGGAGAAAATCGGGCGGGTCGGTCGAGGCGACGAACGAGCGGTATTCGCCGCGCAGCGGTTCCTCGCTCGGCAGCGGTGCGACGTTCTTCGGTGGCTCGAGTTTGTTCAGCAGCGATTTGAATTCGAGATCGCGGTAGAGCACGTAGAGCGCGTCGCTCGACGGTGGCGTATAGCGCGCCGCTTCCCAATCGAGCGTGAGATCGAGATCGCGCGCGATCACCGAGACGTCGCGGCAGATGCGCGCCTGTTCGCCATATTCGCGCACCAGGTTCTCGAGTTTCGGCGTCCCCGCCAGCGCCGGGTTCGCCAAGAGCGCGTCGAGCGAGCCGGCGGCCTTGATGAGCTTGATCGCGGTCTTCTCACCGACGCCGGGGATCCCGGGCAGATTATCCGACGGATCGCCTTTGAGCCCGCGGTAGTCGGGCAGCTGCCGCGGTTCGAGATCGTAGCGTTCGTGAACGGCGGCGACGTCGTAGCGGCCGAGGTCGGTGATACCGCGCCGCGTCGTGAGTACGGTCGTCCGATCGTCGACGATCTGCAAGAGATCGAGATCGCCGGTGACGACTTCGCTGCGGCCGCCGTGTTCGGTCGCGATGCGCGCGAGCGTGGCGATCACGTCATCGGCTTCTTCGCCCTCGATCTCTTTGATCGGGATACCGTAAACGTCGAGGATGCGGCGCACGAGGGCAAATTGCGAACGCAGATCGTCGGGCGTTTCGTCACGCTGCGCTTTGTATTCCGGATACAGCGCCAGGCGCGCTTTGGGCAAGCCTTTATCGAACGCCGCGATGACGTGCGTCGGCTTCTCTTCCGCGATCAGTTTGACGAGCATCATCGTGAAACCGTAGGCCGCGCCGATCGGGACGCCGCTCGCCGTCGTCAGCGCCGGCAGCGCGAAGAACGCCCGGTAGACGAGACCGTAGCTGTCGAGCAGCATCAGCCGCGCGCCGTCGGGCGCGAGCAGTTCCGCTTGTTCGCCGCTCATCGAACGGTCAGCGGCAGCGATGCGGCGCCGACGTCACCGTCGTCGCTAATTTTGAGCACCGAGAGCACGAACGTGCCGGCCTGCGCGGGGAGTTGGATCGTGAACGCTTTTCCGCTCAGCCGTTCGACGCGCCACACCAGCGCCTGCGGCGAGGAGAGGTCCAGGATCGGATCGGCCGGCGGCTGCGCACGCGGGCGATCGAAGCCGAACACATCGCCGGCGGTCGAGCGCGCGGGCGCAACCCACGCATGCCAGGCGGGATCGGTCGAGGCCGGATCTTGCGACGTCGTCGCGCTAAGCGCAAGCACGCCGGGTGCATCGGCGAACACGGCGCCGCGTGCGGGCGCTCCCGCGGTAAGCCGGATCGCGACGGTCGCACCACCGCCGAGATCGCCGTCGTCGATCGCGATCGTCGCCGGCGCGCCAGGCGCGTATGCGCCTTTGTCGGCGTGAAGCGCCGTCGCGCGCCGATGGCCGGGACCGTCGATGACGAGCGTGTGCGTCGCGGTGACGAGTGCACCATCGCGCACGAACGCAACGCCGACCGCGATGTCGCCGGCATAGTCCGGGACAGTGAACGATGCCGACGCCGTGCCTTTGTTCACGCTCGTCGTCGATTCGGCGAACGGCCGCGCACCCTCGAGCGTGAAGAACGCATCGCCGACCGCGCCGTCGAGCGTCGCGCTCAGCGTGACGCGGTCACCGGGACGGTAGCGCGTCCGATCGAGCACGATCTTCGCATCGCCGCTGTTCTGAACGACGGGTCCGCCAAGCGCGCTCGGCGCGACCAGCACGCCGCACGCGTCGAACGCGCGCTTGCCGTCGACCGTGGCCTCCGCGGTGACGATGTTCGTCCCGGGCGTCACATTGCGAAACGTAACGGAGGCGCGGCCGTCCGCGTCGAGCGTCGCGTTCGCGGTCTGCGCGTTGGGGCCGTGCGCGATCGTGACCGTGACCGGGGTGCCGGGCGCCGCAGCGCCGGTGAGCGCGTCGAAACCGTCGACGGTGACGACCGCAGGCTCGCCGATGTCGAGCGCATCTTTCTGCGGTTCGACGGCGAGTGCGATCTTCGCCGTCGGCGTGACGACGCGCGCCGAGGCGGTCGAACCGCCGCTCTCGGCGACGATCCCGTCCGTCGAAGCGAGGCCGTCGGTCGGCGCCGGGATCTCGAATTTGATTTGTCCGTGGGCATCGGTCGTTTCGGTTTCGTCGACGACGGCCGTCGTCGCCCACTCCGGAGCCTGCGCGGGCGCCGTCGGCGCGATGATGTGCGGCGTGCGCACGACCCGCACGCGCACCGCACGCGCGGGCAGCGGAAGACCGTCGCGCTTCGCCGTGACGACGATCGGGATCGCGGCATCGGCGGCGCACGCATCGCCGCAGGTCGCGGCGATCGAGAGTACCGCGTCGCCGACGGCATCGACGTGCAGCGTCGCACCGCCGCTCGCGCCGGCCGCGCTCGCGAGCACCGCAGCGTCGCCGGCGGGTACCGATCCCGGGATCAGCAGATCGGCGGAGAACGCGCCCGCCTCGTCGAGTTTCGGCTGCGCGCTCGCAAGCGTCTTGCCGCCGGCGACGAGCGAGAGGTGCGCCTCGCCGCTTGCGGCGCGCATGATGTTGCCGCTGCGTTTGCGTGCGAAGCCGACCACACGCACGACATCGCCCGCGCGCACCGACGCCCGATCGACGCGCACGCCGACGACCGCCGGCGGCAGCGGCGATTCCGGAACGAACGAGACGAAGGCTTTGCTTTCTCCCCACTCGGCGAGCGCGAAGCGCGGGAGCGGGCCGTTTCCGGCCTGCACGCGCGCCGTGCCGGTCGCATCCGTCTTCCCGTAAATGAAGGAGCGATTGACCAGATACGTGATGCGCATCCCCGCGAGCGCGCGGCCGGTGCCGAGATCGCTTGCGTAGAGCGTGATGCCGCCCGGCGATTCCTTCGTCACCAGACCGATGCGCGAAAGGTTCATCCAAACTTGCTGCACCGCGTCCCCGCGACGCGCCTCGATGACGAAGAAGCCCTCACGATTTTGCAGCGGCACGGGGACGTCGTTCGCTTCGAATTGCAAACCGGGCGGCGGCGTGAAGTGCCAGCGCGCGACCGGCGTCCGATGCGCGGTGTCCAAAGCGCGCGGTTTGGCGCCGGCTCCCGCGACGATCACCTCGGCCGGATCGACCGCGTACGCCGCGAAATCGACCGCCGCCCCGCTATAGGTGTCGAGCCGGACCGCGATCGGCTGCCACGGCACTTGCGTGTCGCGCGCGAAGAGCGCGAAGTACTGATCCCACTTGCCCGAGTCCAGCAACGGCCGGGCGGCTCGGACCGGTGCGGCCCCGATTGCCACGAACGCGAGCACGAACGCAAGCGCGGACGCAAGCGCCCGCACCCCGACGCGCGTTCGCTGCCCGAACTCAGTAATCGTAGGCGATCGTACCGGTCGTCGTGGAGAGCACGCGGAACCCGACGACGTAGGTGCGCTTGTCGCCCGCCGCCAGCGGTGCGAGCGAATTCGAGACGCCGGCGAAGATCGACGACCCGCTATCCAGCCCAGCCCAGCGGTTTCCGTCGTGATCGATCAAGTAGAATTTCGCGGCTTGCGGGTACAACGTGGCATTGGTCGTGTTCGTGAAGTCGATCTTGGCGATGATGTATGTCGCCGCGCCCGCTGCCAGCGAACCCCCAGAATCCGAAACGGAGACGTATTTCGCATCGACAACAGCGACGCCGCCACCGCCGGTGACGAGATCGACCGCCGACTTCGGTTCCTGGCACGCGCACAGCGAGAACGCGAGTGCAAGCGCAGCAGCGAGCCGTTTCAAAAGCATGCAAGCCGCTTCGGCGTGCCGCGGCAGGCGTCCCGTGGGTGCGGACCAAACTGCGCTCGTGTGGACGATGAACGTTCCGGGAACCCGACGTCGGCATCGTGCCGTTCATGTGGTAACGATGAACGCACCGATGAGCCGCGCGACGAGCGCTACCGGACGGAGACCTTTCAAGTGATCGTTGCCTGCGCGGCCTGCGGCAACGCGTTCGCCGCGCTCTCAAGAAACTGATGCGCCGGATCATCCTCGCGCTGGCGGGGCTCGCGCTCGCCGCAGCCGCGTTGCCCGGCGCGGCCGGTGCCGCGCCCGCGTCGCCCGCGCCGGCCCATACTCCGTACCGCATCGACGTCACCAAAATCCAGCCGAAATCGCTCTTGCCGAAGAACCGGCTGCACGACGATTTCATCGTCGCGATCAACAACAAGGGTCAAGTCACGCGCGTCCTCTCGGGACACCGCTCCGGCAACACCGTCTTCGACGAGCACATGTACGGCAACGCGCTGCAGATGTTCATTCGCACCGGCGACGGACACGTCGTGCTCGGGAAATATCGCGTCAACTACGATTACGATCCGCATACCGCGCGCATCCGGCGCACGATCGCCCTCGTCTCGACCGGCGGGGTCGATCCCAACGCCATCGGCGCCGTCTACGAGATGCTGCGCCACGCGCACAAAGAACCGGCGCCCGTGCTGACCGCGCCGCCGAACGCGAACAACATCAAGGGCGACGACCTGCCCGCGCTCAACGAAGTCTTCGGCGCCTCACCGACCCCGCACTAACCGACATGGCGCGACGGCGTCGCCCCGCCAAACGCGGACCGAGCGAGTCGCTGATGGACTTCTACCTGCGCAATCGCGCGCCGTCCGACGCCGCGATCGATCGCGACGTCGACCGCTCGTGCGCGTCGAAACAGCCGTATGAAAGCGAAGCGAGCGCGCGCGCCGTCGCCGCGATGAACGGCATGAGCGGCTCCCTCTTCACCTACCACTGCCGCTACTGCGACTTCTGGCACCTCACCCGCCGCCCCACCGCATCGGGCCCGGAGATCATCGACGACTAACGGCGAGCACGCCCACCGTGTCATCCGAGTCCCGAGTGTCATCCCAAGCCCGAGTGTCATCCTGAGCCCGAGTGTCATCCTGAGCCTGTCGAAGGATGGGCCTGGCACTCACGTGGCACGTTACGCCAAGATCGTGGCCGGGGCCGGCAGCATTTTCGCACGCCCATCCTTCGACAGGCTCAGGATGACATTCGGGCTCGGGATGACATTCGGGCTCGGGATGACATTCGGGCTTGGGATGACACTCCGCTCTAGGGATGATACTCCGGACTCTGAAGACACGCGGGAGCCTGGTCGCTTTATTTGCGGGCGGGGTCGAAGATCCAGGCGTCGTCGAGGTCGAAGATTTCGAACCAGTTGCGTAGTTCCGGGCGTTCTGCAAGGATCGGGTAGTTCGGCAGCATCGTTTGCCGGTGTTCTTCGTCGCGGATCGCGCGGTTGACGAGCTGGTCGTTGATCCAATCGTACTTCGAGCGATCGGTGCGCTCGTGCAGCCAGCTCACGATCTCGTCGTCGCTTGCACCGCTGCGCACGATGGCTTCGAAATCGGCCTCGGTGATGCCGAGCCACTCGAAGAGATACATCGAGATGCCGGGACCGATCTTGTAGAGCCCGAGCGTGCCCTGGATCTTCGCGCGCATCTTATCGATCGTGCGCGGCAAGAAATACAGGCCGCCAAGCATCGCGCGCGCGCTGCGCGGCGGATGCAAGCGCAGATCGCAGTCGGGGAAAGGCAACGTGGCGTTCATCCGCGCGGGTCGGCGTCCCAGTACGCGCCGATCGCCTGGAGCAGCGGCTTATCGTCCATCCGGAAGAGATAGCTCGTCTCCGTTGCTTCGTGAGCGTACGGCATCCACGACGGGATGCAGAACGTATCGCCTTGCTTCCAGGCGAAGGTCTGCGTGCCGATCGTCGAGCTGCCGCTGCCGCTGTAGACATGATAGATGGAGCTGGCCGTCTCGCGGCGCGGCGGTGCGACGGTGCCGGCGTCGATGCGTTCCGCCGCGGCGCCCATGATGCGGCCGATCGAACCGCCGTGAGCGCGATGGGTGTAGTCGGCGCGCGCGAACGTGCCGGGCTGCGCATCGAGCGTGCGCTGCATGTCGGCCCACGGATATTTGAGGATCGACGGCCCGGTCGCGGGCTCGGACGGATACTGCTCGGTCACGTAGGGCTGCGCGAAATTCACCGGCACGTTGTGGTAGAACGGCAGATCGAGCCCGTCGAGCCAGATCATCGGCGTCGACCCTTCGTGGCCGTGATCGTGGAAATTCCACGACGGCGTGAGGATCAAGTCGCCGCGGTCCATCGTCACTTTTTCGCCGCCGACCGCGGTGAACGCGGCATCGCCTTCGATGATGAAGCGCAGCGCAAAGGCGATGTGCCGGTGCGCGCGGGCAACCTCGCCCGGTTTGATCAGCTGCAGCCCGGCGTAGATCGTGTCGGTCGTGTGCGGGGCTTCCATCGCGGGATTGATCAACTGAAAGACGCGGCGCTCGGCCTCGGCCGCCGTCACCAGCTCGCCGGCGCGGAACAAGAGCGGCCGCATCTTCGCGTACGACCACAGGTGCGGCACCGCCCGCGGATGCGGAAACGGCGTCACCATCTTGTCCATCATCGTCCAGAGCGGGATCGCCGCCTGCTCTTTTGCTTCCTCAAAAAGATGGTCGAGGGAATCGGTCGCGATCATGAGGGCCTCCAGGACGGTTGGCAAAGACGATACGCCGGAAACGCGAAGCGGACAAGTCGCGGAGCGAACCGTATTCCGCATCGCATGAAGCGTTCCGCAATCCAGAACCCAACCCTAGCCCCGGAGGATTCCCCGTGCGCTATGTGACGTATTCCGGACCCGGCTCGGCCCACGGGGCCGGGGTCATCGAGGGCGATGCGATTCGTCCGTTCGCGGGCGGCCTCTCGCTCGACGCCTTCATCGCCCTCGATCCGGCTGGGCGCGCAGCCGAGATCGCGAAACTCGGTGCCGCGATACCCGCCTCCACGGTCCGGCTGCTCACCCCGCTACATCCGAAGAAGAACGTCTTCTGCGTCGGCCGCAACTACCTTGCGCACGCCGAAGAAGGCGCCCGAGCACTTGGGAAGGAGCTCGAGTTGCCGCCGGTGCCGACGTTCTTCACGAAAGCGCCGACGTCGATCACCGGCCCCGAGCAGCCGCTCAAGCTCTCGGCCGACGTGTCGCCCTCCTATGATTGGGAAGCCGAGCTCGCGATCGTGATCGGCCGGACGTGCAAAGACGTCTCCGAAGCGGACGCGCTCGACGTGGTGTTCGGTTACACGGCGCTCAACGACGTAAGCGCCCGCGACCTGCAACGTTTGCACCAGCAGTGGTTCAAGGGCAAATCGATCGACGACACCTGTCCGATCGGCCCCTGGATCGTCGACGCCGCCGACGTCGGCGACCCGCAGGCGCTGCACATCGAACTGCGCGTCAACGGCACGGTCAAGCAGAGCGCTTCGACGGCGGCGATGATCTTCAATTGCCGCACGATCATCGCGCAACTTTCGCGCGGGATGACGCTCGAAGCGGGCGACATCATCGCGACCGGCACGCCCGAAGGCGTCGGTTTCGCGCGCACGCCGCCCGAATTTCTCAAGGACGGCGACGTGATGGAGGTCGAGATCGAGAAGATCGGCATCCTGCGCAGCCCGGTGACGATCTCCGCGCTCGCGAGCGCCGCACGCTAAGCGATGAAACGCAACGCCTTCGTCGCCGGGAGCGGCGCGCTCGCCGCGGCCGCCGCCGTACCCGCACCGCTGTTTGCGGCGGCTCCGGCGACGGTCAAGATCGGGTTTCTCGATTCGTTCTCCGGCGTGCTCTCCGACATCGCCGGCTACCACAAGATCGGCGCGAACATCGCGCTCGCCGAAGCCAACGCGCGCGGACGCACGAAGTATGAGTTCGCCTACGGCGACGACGCGAGCAAACCGGCCGTCGGCGTGACCGAGGCGCGGCGCCTGCTCGAACAAGAGAAGGTCGACGTGATGCTCTTCGGCACGTCGTCGGCCGTGGCGCTCGCGATCATGCCGCTCACGCTCGCCGGGAACGTCTTCACCGTGCTGATCGGACCGCAGGACGGGTCCATCACCAGCGATCGCGCGTCGCTCAACACGTTTCGCTTCGCGCCCAACGCGGCAATGTTCGCGCGCGTGCTGGGCCAGCGCATTCTCGCCAGCGGCAAGAAGTGGTCGTTCATCGTCGAGGACTACGCGTTCGGGCGCGACTCGTACGCCCGGCTCTCGGCGCTGCTCAAACGCGCCGGCGGCACCGAAATCGGCGCGGACTTCACTCACGTCGGCACCTCAGACTTCTCGTCGGTCTACACGAAGATTCGCAATACCGACACGGATCAAGTCGTGCTCTGCCAGGGCGGCCTCGACGTCGCGCTTGCCGCGAAACAATTCGTCGATTTCGGCTTGCACAAGAAGATGAAGCTCGCCGGGATGACGCTCGAAGATTTCTACTACAAGACGCTGCCGCTCGACGAGCTCGCGGGCTCGGTGTTCGCGGTGATCTGGACGCCGACGGTCTCGCCGAGCGCGCGCGCCTTGCACGCCCGCCTCGCAAAGAGCATCCACGGGCCGGTTTCGTATCGCCACTACATGAGCTATCTGACCACGAAGCAGCTCATCGATCGGATCGAGGCGGCCGGCACGACGAACGCCGGGAAGCTGGTCGCCGCATTCCGCGATCATGCGTTCGATGCGGCCAAGAACGATCCAGCCGTGTGGCGCGGCTGCGATCATCAAGCGGTGCAGAACGTCTACGCGGGCACCGTGGTGAACGCGAAGCGCTTCGCGCAAACGCAGTACCTCTTCGATGTCGTCGGCGAGACATCGGCCGGCGATTCGGCGGGTTCGTGCGCGGGGCCCGATGCGGCCGCGGCGACCGCCGCGATGGCGAAGCAAACGCTCCCGGCGTAACCATGTCCGAGGTGATCGTCGCCGGCGGTGGAGCGGCCGGCGTCGGCGCGGCGCTGGGCGCCGCCGCCGCGGGGGCGCACGTCACGCTGCTCGAGCGCGCGCCGTTTCTCGGCGGCGCCGCCACGCTTTCGAACGTGCTCACGTATTGTGGGTTCTGGACGCAAGCCGATCCGCCGCTCGCGTGCGTCGGCGGCGCCGGACGCCGCGTGCTCGACGAGATCGCGACGCTCGGCGTCGACGTGCGGCCGCAGCGCATGAGTTCCTCCGGCGTCGTCGTCGCGCTGATCGAACCCGAAGCCGTCAAACTCGCCCTCGACCGGATCCTCGCGCGCGCCGGCGTCGAGGTGATTCTGCACGCACGCATCTCGGGCGCGAGCTCGGCGGGCGATCGCGTGCGCGACCTGCGGGTGCTCGACCATAGCGGCGAGTTCACGCTCGCGGCGGATGCCTACGTCGACGGCACCGGTGAAGCCGACCTCGCCTATTTCAGCGGGGCCGCGACGCGCTTCGGCGACGTCGACGGACGGTATCAAAACGGAACGCTCGCGATCCGCTTCGGCGGTATCGAGCCGGGCGCCGACATCTCGCGGGCCACGTGGGAGCGCGCCATCGTCGCCGGCAAGGCGCGCGGGCTGGCACCGCTTACGAAGGAACACGGGCTGGTCGTGCGCATGCAAGGATCCGGTGAGGTCCTTGCGTTCCTGGCCGACGAAGCCTACGATGCGCGCGATGCGTATGCGCTCAGCGCCGCAGAGCACCACGCGCGCGAGCAAGCCTGGTCGTATCTCGAAGCGATCCGCGCGCTGCCGGGGCACGAGCGCGCGTACATCGTCGCAAGCGGGCCGATGATCGGCACGCGCGAGTCGCGCCACATCGTCGCGCGCTACGCGCTCACGGCCGATGACCTGCTCTCGGCGCGGACGTTCGACGATACGATTGCGCTCGGCGGCTGGCCGGTCGAATACCACGGCGGCCCCGGGCTGCGCAGCATCTGGAAGCGCATCGCAAACGACGGCGCGTACGGCATTCCGCTGCGCTCGCTACAGAGCGTCGATCGCGCGAACCTCTTCTCGGCCGGCCGGACGCTCGACGCCGACCCCTTCGCCTTCTCGTCGCTGCGCGTGATGGGCACGGCGTTCGCGACCGGCCAGGCCGCCGGCGTCGCCGCCGCGTATGTGGCCGCAGGCAACGACGCGGCGGATGAAGCCGTCCGCGACGAGCTCCGCCGTCAAGGCGCGATCCTCGAACTCCCGGCCGTCCAGGAGGTGACGCAACGATGACCACGCGAGCCCGTTTTCTCGCCACGACCGCCACGGCGGCGGCGGCGGCGACATTCGGTGCGCCCGCGATCGTTCGCGCGCAGAGCGCCGCGAAGACGCTGACGATCGGGTACGTGCCGACGACGCTTTTCGCCCCCGTCTTCGTCGCCGCGGAACGCGGATATTTTCACGATGCGGGCTTCACGCCGAACCTGCTGCCGATCGTCGCCGGACAAGATTCGATGGCGCTCACGGCGCAGGGGCAGCTCGATCTCGTCGCCGCCGCGATGTCGGCCGCGTTTTTCAATGCGGTCAGCCGCGGATTCGAGATCCGTTTCGTCGCCTCGACCGGCTATCAGCCGCACAGCGGTCATCCGACCGCGCTGATGGCACGCGAAGATCTCTTCGCGGGCGGATTGCGCGACGCGGGCGGGTTGCGCGGGAAGAAAGTCGGCTGGATCGGCGGCGCCGGTGCCGCGTCCGCGTACTACGTCGCGCGGATCCTGCGCGGCTACAACATGACGCTCAAAGACATCGACGGCGTGAACATCGCCAACCCCGATCAAGAAGTCGCGCTCGAACGCCAGGCGATCGACGCCGTGTTCACCTCCGCGCCGTTCACCGACGTCTTCCAACAGAAGAAACTCGCGCGCGTGATCGGCAGCGTCCAACCCGGGATCTCCGCGTCGGGCGTGTTCTTCGGACCGAATCTCTTACATGCACCGGATCAGGCCCGCGCGGCCATGACGGCGCTGCGCAGGGGTGCGGCGGACGTCGCCGGTCCCGGATACTACGCGCCCGAGAACCTGGCCGCGTATGCGAAGTACACGAAGCAGCCGCTCGACGTGCTCCAGCACGCGGACCGTTACGATTTCAAGCCCGACCTGCGGATCGATCAGGCGACGGTGATCGACATGCAGCGCGTCTTCATCGATCAGAACATCCTGCTTTATAAGACGCCGATCAACGAGGCGCAGCTCGTCGCCCGCTTCTAACCGCGCTGCGCCTCCCAGAGCCGCAATTCGTCGGCGATGTAGGTCGCGATCATTCCGCGGTAGAGGCGTTCGATGAGCTCGGCGTCGCCGCCGGCTTCCGTCGCGAGCGCGCGAACGTGCGCAACCACGCGTTCGACGCGATCGGGGGCGGCGACGTGCGCCGCGTCGGTCTTGAAGGCCGCCGCCGCGCGGACGTAGGCGCCGCGTTCGAGCAAAAGCGGAACGAGGATGCGATCCAGGCGGTCGATTTCAGCCCGGACCTCGTCGAGGGATCGGCAGATCGGATCGCGCATGCGGATTGCTTCGCCACTGAAGCCCAAACGCCAGCAAGGCCGCTGCGATCGAGAAGGCTTTGACCACGTACCCGATCGCGGGATTTCCCTGCAGCACCTGATACCGGGCCCAGGTATCTTCGGTAAGCCCGCTCGGGGCGCGGAGCGCGGCAATATCATCGCGCAGCATCTGGACGGTCAGGTGATAGTCGCGAACGACCACGGTGTGGATGGCGTACGAAAACAGCGATTCCGCAGCGCACGCGAGGAGCGTCCCGATGGGCGATATCCCGAGATCCATGGCGAGCCACACGGTGCCGGCGATCGCAAGCGGCTGGAGTTCGCGCACGTCGTATCCCGTGAACCATGCGCCGGAGATCAGCAGCAAGCCGGCGCACACGAGCGGGGTGCGCGTCATCAACAAGAGCGCGGGCGCAGCAAACGCGATCTCTTGGACATGCAGGAACGGTGCGAATGCGACGCCGGCAGCAAGCGGATACGCGAGTCCGTGCACGGGGTCGCGATCCGCACGGACGAGCCGCACGATCGAGCTGCCGATCGCCGCGATCCAAATGACGAGCGCGACCCGCATCGCGACGGGGCCGCTAAGATGAACCAGCCCGAAAACGCTGATCCACCCGAGCTGTGCGAAGGCGCCCTGCTCCGCGAGCTGATGGGCCGGGACGACCGCCGCGATCCACTCACGCCAGCCGGAAAGTCCCATCGTCGCAATGCCGAGCGCGAACAGAAGCGCGGCGGCAGCCGCGATCCATGCGCGCGTCTTCGGCAGCAGAACGAACGCGCCAAGCCAGGCCGCGACCGCGAGATTCGGTTGGATCGCAGCGCACGTAAGGCCCAGAACAACGAGCGGCCAACGTTCGGCGCG
>Ga0116229_10008827_pt1 | contig 15552 bp, 15 predicted proteins | sample S1TSphgellanicum_3_FD_87313 | JGI IMG/M metagenome (GOLD analysis project Ga0116229, IMG submission 87313) | Host-associated microbial communities from peat moss isolated from Minnesota, USA - S1T2_Fc - Sphagnum magellanicum MG | ecosystem: Host-associated > Plants > Peat moss > Unclassified... | reverse complement strand
CACTTCCAAATTCAGCAGCTGAATGGCCTGGGTGGCGGGGTTCTGCGTAACCAGCGACCAGGTGAGCGTGCGCGCCGGCAAATCGGTGGCCTGGTCGAACGCATCGGTGCCCGGAATATCGGTTACCGGCGCCAGCCCGATCGAGAGCGCCCTGCCCTGCGCCGCCAGCCCTGCCAAGGCAGTTCGCACCGCGGCGGTATTGGCGGCATTTGTCGCCGGGTTCGACAGGCTCTTCGGCAGAACCAGGGCCAGCCAGATGGCGCCGTCGATGGCACCGGCCAGGCTGAGCGTGCCATCGGCCGCGACGGCCGACTGCGCCACGAAGGGCGCCGGCTGGTCGTAATTATACAGCGTGCGCAGCAGGCTGATCAGGTTGGCCTGCGCCGCCGGATCGGGATCGGTATAAGCAGCCTTGACCATCGGCACGAGTTGCAGCGGCAAAGGCTGCAGATCGGTGGTCGAGGTAAAGATCACGCTGCCGGCGGTAAACTGGGCCTGCCCCGCGGCATAGACCGGCGGCAAAGCCAGGGTGGTCGCATCCACGCAGACAATGCCGGTGGCCGGCACTGCTGGCTGCAACGGCATTGCCAGCAGATTCATGAAGGCGCGCCGCTGTCGCAGCGGGATCAAGTTCTGACGGTAGATGATTGTCTCGGCGAGCCAGGCGAACAGGTCGATCAGCGCCGCGCCTGGATCGCCTGGCGCGATGTTGCTCCATTCCGGCGTATGCGCCTCGATCCTGGTGACCGCTTCGCTGACCAGATCGTCAAACCGCCGGTCATCGAGGTTGGGGATCGGCAGCGGCATCACCCACCCCCGAGCGGCAGGCTGAGCGTGAGCTGCGACGGGGCCGCCCCCACCGCGCCGCGCGCGGTATAGGTCAGGGTAATCAGCACACGGGCGGCATCATTGGGATCGGCCGTCACACTCACCCCGCCAAGCGCCACACGCTGCTCCCAGGTCCCGATGGCGGTGGTGATCGAGGAGGCGATGAGCTGGCGCGTCGATTGGGTGTTCGGCTGGCCGATCCACTGATTGAGGCCAGCGCCGAAAGCCGGGCGCATCAGCCGCTCGCCCGGATTGGTCATCAGCACATTCCACAGCGCCTCGCGCAGGCAGTCAGAACCGGTCTGATAAGCCAACGTCCCGTCAGGGGCGGGGGCATCCAGTGGCCAGCCGACGAAGAGCGAGGCGCTCATTTCTTGACCGGTATCGGCAGGCAGATTTTCACCCAGGCCATCCAGCCGAGAAAGATATTCAGCAGGCTCAGGGTGATCGACAGCATCAGCATGGCGCAAATCGAGATCGCCGGCAGGCTGAACGAGCAGATGAAGCCGACGCCAAGGCCAGCTGATGGCGCGCTGCCGGAGCCGGACCACATATTCTTGATCCCAGCCGTGGTGCTCAGGCTGTTCATCAGATCGGCCAGGTTGGGCGGCAGATTGAAGGTGGCGCCCTTGGCCAAGCCTTTGCGGGCATCGGCCAGATCGGGCATCTCGATCAGGGTCGGCCGCGAGGCGTCCGGGTCGAACATCGCAGCGACCGAGAACGGGTCGCTTTGCTGGCCCCAAAAGATCTTCTCGCAGCCATCGGGCCTGATGGTGCGCAGGAACGGCACCACCACATACCGGCCGGCCGGGCCGGCAACCAGCTTGGCGGCGGGCAGGGCAGATGAGGACTCGGCTGTGGCCTGGGCAAGCCGGTAGCGCAGCGCATCGCGCAACTGCGATGCGGTGGAGTCCAGCACCAGCAAGTTTTGCGCCCCCGCCGGCAGGGCCTGGGCGGCGGGCAATGGCACGGTGCCTTTCGGGAACGCCTCATTCGCCGCAAGCAGCAGGCTTGCCGCCGCGCTTGGATTGACCAGCGTGGCGAGCGGAACGCCTTCCGCCGGTGCCGGCGTTGTCCAACCAAGCAGAACCGAGCCGAGCGTCACCCCCGGCACCAGGTTTGCCGCCGCCCAGTCGCGCAGGGCCTGGCCGGCAAGGCTGGTTGGCGGGTCGGCATAGAACCCGGTCGCGCCAAGAATGGCGATCAGCTTCATGTTCTCCGCCTGGCTCCAGGCGGCGGGATCGACGAACTGGTAGCGGCCAAGCAGCACCCGTAGCAGCGCCACCAGCGGTGGCTGAATCGTGCCGCCAATGATCTGCTGATCGGCGGTATAGGTCTGCGGCGGGCTTGCCATACCCTGCAGGCCGAAAGGCCAGGGCAGGTCCTCGGTTACCTCGCCGGTGTCGGGTGCGGGAGCCGCGGGGGGCAGGTAATCGCCGCCGCCGATCGGCAAATACCCGTAAAGCAGCGTATGCGGCGTGGCGCCGCCGGTTACCGCCAAGGGATGCAGCGGAAACACCTCCTCACCCGTATAGCCAGGGCTGGGCGTCGCCGCCCGCGGCACCAGCGACAGCGCCTTCACCTGACGCACCGCATCGGGATCGGCCTTCGGATCGACAAGCGCCCAGCCTTGCGGCTTGCCCTTCAGAATCTCGAACCCGGCAGGGGCGGCGCCACTCACGTCGCGCAGCACAAACCCGGCGGAGGCGATTTTGGCCGGCGCAATCGCCGGCGACGCCCAGGGCGCGGCAGGGATGGCACAATGTGCCTCCCAGGCGACGATATGAAAGGTGCGATGCACGGGGCGGCGCAGTTTCAGCTGGGGCGCGCCCTGACCCGACTTTATCCTGTCTTCGCTTTCCCACGCGAACAGCGCGGTATCATTGGCGGTGGCATTGGCGGCATCGGCCTGGAACTGAGCCACGAAACCGGGATCGAAATAGCGCTGTATGGCTACTTTGCGGCCTGCCGGCGCATACCACGGCGCGGTGAGCACAACGTCATGGGCCTCCGGCTGGGCTACCATATGTTGCCCGCTCCCGGCGTGTAGCTGGTGCCGACGACGGCGTTGGCAATCAGCGTGTCACATTGCACGGCGCCGCTGAATTGCGACATCGCCGCATTCACCTTGACCGAGGCAGCATTCACCGTAACCGAGGCGGTTTGCAGCTCGATCGACGAGCTGGTGGTGATCGTCACCCCCGTGGTCGTCGCCTGGATGGTGGTGCCGCCGACAGTGACCGTGCAGGTATTGGCATTTCCGTCCAGGGCGAAGGAAGTGCCGCTGGGCACCGTCACGGTAAAGGCAGGAACGCTGTCATCGAATACCAGGGTGGCGCCCTGTTTGGTGGTGATCGAATAACGGTCTTCCACCGGCGCCGATTGAGCAGGTGCTGCCCCCTGCCCCGACCACACGGCGCCGATCACAAAAGCCTGGTCCGGCGTCAGAAACGCCACGAGCACGATCTCGTTCTGTTTCGGCAACAGTGCCACGCCGTATTGTGGCCCGGCGGCGCCGCCAGCCGAGGGCACCACGCAGGCAGCCCACACCACCATGCCGTCGGCCAGCAACGTTACCTGCACGCGGCCCCTGGATTGCGGATCAGCGTTGGAGGTGACGGTGCCGAGCGCGAGGGCGGCGGGCGGCGCGTAGAGATGCTGCATGCCGTCCATCGCACTCAGCTGCCGCTATCGGCGCGCTCGATGCGCGCATAGGTCTGGTAGCCGGCGCTCTCGTCGAACAGATGCGCACAGGCAACCACCGCATATGTCCCGCTGAGCCTCGGCGACACGCCGGTGAGCGAAACGGCGGCGCCCACCATCACATCCGGATTGCCGCCGCAGACCAGATCGCCATGCAGAAACCGCCTGCCCTGCGCATCGAAAGCGGCGGCCGCATAATCGGTGGCTTCTGCCTGGGTGGCCGGGGCAGGGGCGGCAAATAGTTCGGTGCCGTCCCAGCCGAGGCCGGCCAGGAGCGATGCGGCGGTAGGGCCGGTGGCCGGCACCATCAGCGTGGTGCTGGTGGCGGTAATCGAGGTGCCGGCGGTGAGATCCTGGCCGCCGGTTGCGGCCTGAACCGGCTGACGCGTGAGATCGGCAATCACCCGCAGGCGCTTGAGGGTGTCGCCGGCATCCAGCGTCACCGGCGCCGGCAGCGCCTCCCGCTTGCGGCAGGTAAGGGTCGTGCCGACCAGGCGCGGCTTCACCCCATAGCGGGCGGCGAGGCGGCGCAGGAAATGCAGGTCGCTCTCGTTCAGCTGGTGATAGTCGCCTTGGGTGTCGGAGAGTTTGGCATCGGCCTGTAACCCGGCATCGCCGGCCAGCGTGGCGACGATGCTATTTGGGCTTTGCTGCAGGAACGGGCGACTCACCCGGTGGCGCGCCAGGCGGTGCAGCGCATCTTCGGCCAGCAACACGATCTGCGGCGCGCCGTCGCCATACCGTTCCTCGATGGCGGTGATCTCGCCCTTGAACACGGTCTTTTGCTGGGCCAGGCCGAAGGCGATTTCGATCTTGTCGCCGATGGCCACCTTGCTGAACAGGAAGTTCACCGGCGCGCTCGGCTGGGTACCCCAATTGACCATGCGCAGTTCGGCCGAGGCCATGCCCGCTTCCGGCGCGCGCACGGCGATATCCAGCAGCGAACTGACCATGTCGTCATTGGCGGTGCCGTTGAGTAGAACGGCTGGCCGCGGCGAGACATAGCTTGCGCCATCAGGCATGTTTCACCACTGCCATTAATCTACCTCCAGCCGCTTATGGCGGTCGGCGATAATGGCCATTTCCAGCATGCGGTCGGCCTGGCCTGGCAGGTGATCGGCACTGGCCGGCGCGCCGCCCTGTTTGGGGGCAGCCGCGCGGGGCGGTTCGGCTTCCACCAGCAATTCATCGATCAGGATCGGCATCGCATCACCCGAAACGCACACCGAAACCGGCGCCGCCTGTGGCCACCGCGCTGGCCGGGAAAGCACCCGGAATGGCGGTGCCCAGATTGGCAGAGGCACCGATGGAAAATCCGCCGCCGCCGGCCGACACGGCGCCCGCCGAAACGCTCGCCCCGATGCTGACATTGATGCCGCCGGCAGCGGCAAAACGCGGCGTCTCCAGCCCGGCGCCGAGCGCCGTACCCCGCCAATCGCTTGGGTCACCACCGCCCGCCGCCAGCGCCGGCCCGATCGGGCTGCCAGGCGGCAAAGGCTGCGCCTGGCCGGGCGTGCGCTGCGGAAACTTACACAGCTTGTAGCGGTTCTGGGTGAGCGAGATACTGACCACCGAGCGCAGCGGCACGCCGCTGGCGGAGAAAAACTCCAGCGTCTCGCTGTAGCTATCCACCAAACCGGTGAACTGGAACGTGCCCCACAGGAACAGGCACGGATTGGCCGGCACCGGCTTGCCGGCGGGCGCATTATCGGCCACCGGCGGCAGCACGAAGGCGGAAACGATCTTGCCGGTAATGGTCCGCACCACATCGGCACCATCCTGCTGCGCCTCGAACTTGTCGGTGGTATCGAATACCAGATCGACCGTCAGCTTAGCGCTGCTGCTGCTGGCCTGCTGCGCTGCCTGATCGGAACTGTTCTTGCTGCCGGTATCGGCCTTGTTGGTGATCGTGTAGCTGAGCTTGAGCGATTCCGGATTGAAATGCACGGTGATCGCCTGGCCGAGCAGCAGCTTGGTGCCGGTGGGATCGATCGGCACAAGCTGGGCTTTTTGCAGGCTCGGATCGGATGGGGTGATTGCACCGGACATCAGGCCACCTGCAGCGACAGCTGCTCGTAGGCCAATTGAAGCTCCTCGATCGCCACCTGACCCGCCGTGGCGGAAAGATCGGGGCCCTTGAACTTCACCGGCAGCACATTCACCAGCATCCAGCTAAACGCGATATCGGTGCCGGAATAGATATCGATCTGGCCGTTCAGCAGCCGGCCGAAGCGCTCGCGGTTGGCCACCAGGTCGAACCAGGTGAAAAGATCCTGCTGCGACGTCACTCCGCGCTTGAGCGAGAGCGAGCCGAAGGCGGTGGGGCCGGCGCGCTGCACCTGGCCGTAATTGCGGCCGCCTTCGCGGATGGCGCGCGGCGTCATTGTCGCCTCGATGCCGGTGGCTTCTGAAAAACTGCCGCCGCAGAGCGGGCCAGGGCCAAGCCCGGCGGGCAGGCTGGCGCCGGTCAGGCTCACCTGGAAGCGGAACGGAATGAATGGGCGGGTGGTCATGCCGCTTCCTGCAAACTGGTGGTGAGCGTGCCATCGAAGAATTGCAGGCGGATCGTTTCGACCGCGACGGCGGTGGCGACGGTGATGTCGAACGCATAGGCGTTGCGCAGGCCGAGATCTCTGCGGGTGATCCGCACCGCATCGCTCACCTGGCCGCCGGTCAGTGCACCGCGCTTGAAAAGCTCGGCAAACAGGCTGGTCAGAACCAGTTCCACCCGCCCATCATCCAGCACGTTCTCGAATACCAGTTGCTCGCCGAAATCCCGCAGGCTGCGCACCAGCCAGCCCATCAGCCGGCGCGTGCCGGCAGCGCGCCTTTGTGCACTGCCCGGCAGTACATTGCCTTGCGGGCAAGCGATGATGTCGTCGTCCAGGATTGTGCCGCCTGGCACGAAGCGCAAAGCCGCAATGCCGGCCTGGCGCAATTGCACCAGCGCATTGGTTTCGATCCGCCGCAGCGGCGTAACACCGAAAGGCAGTGTAGCGCCGGTCATCGACCGCCAGACGCCCTTGCTTTGCGCATTGGCGCAGAGCAAGCCCGCCACGATGCCGCTCGGCGTGGCGATGGCGCCGGTGGAATCCTGAAGCAGTGGGGCAAACACCTGGATGCGCGGCAGATCGGCACCGGCCGCACCGGCATTGTTCTGCACATAGGCAACGGCACTGCTGACAAGCGCTTTTTGCGATTGCAACGGATCGGCGCCGACCGGCAGGGCGAACAGCGCAATCATGTCCGGGCGCTGCCCTGCCAGGGCAGCCGAGATCGATTGCAATACTGAATAAGGCGCGGCTGGCGTGACGGCGGCTTGCACGGAGACAATGGGCTGCGTTGTTACGACAAAATCGGCGGCTGGGCGAAACACCGGCGGCAGCTTCGCGGGCGGCGGCAACACGCGTGGGGATACAGCGTTGGCCAGGCAAGCATATTCCAGATCGGGCAGCAACAGCAAGCCGGCACTGGGTATCTGCAGCGCGATCGAAACACCGGATGGCGCCTGGTTTGCCGCTTGCGTGGTGGATGCGCCGAAATGCGCGTCAGGGCCGCTGGCCTGATCTGCATCCACCCTCACCACCCAGGCACGCAGCCCACCGGCACCGAAATAATCGCGCACCGCCCGCGCCAGCCAGCTATCGTCGCCTGGGAAGGCTGCGGTGAAAGAGCCGATATCGGTGAACGCCAATGGCAGTAAATTCAGCGAGACATCGCCCGCCGCCGGTACAAAGCCGAGTTGCGCCGCTTCGGCCAGTGCTGCGGTGGCGGCGGCAAAACCCGGATTGGCCGCGGCCTTGCCGACGAACACCGCCTCCAGCGCCGGCGACGCGGCGGCACTGAGCTGCGCCGGCGCCAGGCAAATGCGATAATCGGGTGGAATCAGCGCATTCATGATCAGATCAAGGAGAATTCAATTTTCTCGACCGACAGCACCAACTCTTCCATGGCAACATCGGCGCCACCCTTGCCGGCCAAAGTGGGGCCGGTGAATTTCTTTGGGCTTACCGAGCGCAACGTCCAGCTCGCCACCGGCGTGCGGGTTTCGTCGAGCAAGGTGATCACCACCGAATCGCGCTTGCCGGCAAACCCGGTGGTGCGTACCTGATCGACCCAATCATAGATATCGGTGCTGCGCACCACGCCGCGCTTGAGGGTGACATCGCCGGTCTTGAAAACACCCGGGTATTTGTCGGCATGGTTTTCCGCCGCATTGCCGGGCCGATATTCCGCCTCGGTAATCTCGGTGCTGAGCCCGCTGACATCGGAAAATCCGCCCATCGGCGCGGTGCCGCTGCCCGGCGACAGGGAAACCAGGAAATTAAAAGCAAGATAGGGCGTGGTGCGATCTGCCATTGTGCTGCCTATGTCGATTGAGGGATCGTCTACCTATCAAGTGGCGCTTGCGGTGTATTGGCCGATGCGGAAGATCACGAACTCGGCGGGTTCCAGCGGGGCCACGCCGATCACGCAGATCAACCTGCCGTCTTCGATATCGGCCAGCGTCATCGTCGTCTGATCACAGCGCACAAAAAATGCTTCGGCGGGCGTGCTGCCGAACAGCCGGCCTTCGCGCCATTCATTGTAGAGAAAATCGCTCACCGTGGTGGCCACCGCCGCCCAGAGCGCCTGTCCGTTCGGTTCGAACACCACCCAGCTGGTCGAATTGGCCAGCGAGTGTTCCAGATACAGAAAATAGCGGCGGACGTTCACATATTGCCATTGCGGATCGCTGGACAAGGTGCGCGCACCCCATACGCGATAGCCGCCCCAGGTGAACTGGCGCAGGCAATTGATGCCGAGCGGATTGAGCAGATCCTGCTGCGCCGTATTGATGGAAAGCTCCAGGCCAAGCGCATCCTGGATCACCACATTCGCCGGCGCCTTGTGCACGCCGCGCGTGATATCGGTATAGGCATAGAGCCCGGCGACGAATCCGCTCGGCGGCAACAGCACCTGTCCGCCGGCGGCGCCAAAATAAGTCGCAGACACCCAGGGGTAATACAGCGCCAGCCTGGTATCGGAAAACTGGCTGGCGAATTGCTGCACGTCACCAACCGCGGCCCCCTTCGGAGAATCGATCACCGCAACCCGGTACAGCATTTTGGTGCAATGCGCCTGCATGGCGGAGACCACCGCCTGGTGGTTGGCCGGATCGATCGCGGCAGCCGGGCACAGCACGATCGACACCTGGTCGATCGCTTCCAGCGCGCCAAGGCCGGTGCTGACATCGACGCCATTCAACACCTCCGCCAGCCCGGTATAATCGGCAGCGTCCGGCGCGTTGCCGTCGGTGCCGGCAGTGCCCTTGTTCAGATGCAGCACATAGCTCGGCGCCATTGCGGGATTGGCGGGTGCCATCAGGGCCGGATCGAAGGCGGCGAGCAGATCGGCCCAGAGCGCGGTGACCGAAGGCGTGCCGACATAGCTGGCATAGACCGGCTGCAAGATCTGTGCGGTGCCAGATACCGGGTTTTGCGCCATCGCGGTGGCAAGATCGTTGGTCGGGTTCGCCGGCGGGTTGCTCTGCTCCAGGGTAACGGCGGAAAAACTGTAGATCGATGCGCCGTTGTTCAGCACGGTAATGTCGTAGGCATCGTGGTAGATATTGCCATCGCCGGTCCGGCTGCCCATGCCGAGCAGGGCCAGCGGTATTTGCGTATCGGCGCTCAAGGCCGGGTTCACCGCCTTCGGCAAGGTTACCGTTGGGCCGCTGACGGTTCCATACAGCGTCAGAACCCCGCTCGGCAGGGCAAGGAGTTTTGTGATATTGACACCCACAGGTATCGAATAGAGCGGCGCCGTGCCAATGCCGGGCATGGCCTGAACACTCGCCGTCAGGGGTGCGGAAGGGCCGGTGGCCGGCACCGCGGTGGCGGCGATTCCGGTGGCGAAATTGGCCAGTGGTGAAACATGCTGGTTGCCGCTCTGATCTATATAGATCACCGATTGGCCTGGCACGAAATCATATACCGCGGGCGGACCTGCCGCCAAAGTGGCGGTTGCCATCAGGCTGGCAATGCCGGTGACCCCGGCGGGAAGGGCCGCCCCAGTCAATGCGCTGATCGGCGGATTGGTCAGTTTCAGCAGCACCGTATCGGTGGGTTTCGGCGTGGTGAACTGCAACAAACGTGGCGAGCGGCGCGGTGCGAACACCAGATCGAGATTGCCGCCCGCCCCAGGGCTGCGCGCACCGAAAATCACCACCGGACTGCTGGAAGGCACCGCCAGACTGGCAGCGACCGCCGGCGCAGCCTGGTTCACCACGCGAACGAAATAGAGCTGCTGGCCGCCATTATCGAAGAATGCCCGTGCCGCATAAGCGGAATAATTCGTCACCGTGCCGGCGTCGCCAAATACCAGCTCGCTCATGTCCCCATAGGTGTTCTGGAAATCGGCAAAGCTGCCAAGCATTGGCGGCGGCCCGGAAACTGGCCCGAAACGGGCCGGCCCAACCATAGCGGCAACGCTGGTACTGGCAGGCTGGATCTGCGATGGCTGGAAATCCACCTCCTCGACAAATACGCCAGGCGCCAGATATTGGGACATGAACCGCTTCCTCGTCTGCTGTCAGGAGGCCTGCAGGGTGAAACCAGGGATTGCCAGCGTGGCCGGGGTGATGATCCCGCCGCGTTGAATGCTCAGTGTCTGCTGGGCCGCGAAACCGCTGCCAATCGAGAAACTCACCGCGGCCAGCGCATCCGGGTTGCCGATGGAGAGACCGGATTGGGTCTGGTCGCCCAGCATTGTCATCGTCAGGCTGTCGCTGGTCTGCGCCGCCGGCAGCGGCGGCAGGCCGGTCAACGGCACAATGATATCGCCGTTCACATCCGCCTGGCCGGTGAAGGCCAGGGCCGCGCCGTTGCGCGTGCCAACCAGATTGACGATCGACCAGGAGGCCGGCCAGGGCGAGGCCGGCGCTGTGCTGCCCGACGCAGGCTGCCATTGCAGGTTCATCATCAGCGCGCCCGCCTCGCCGATGCTGGTGCCTTGCAGGCTGGGGCGGAGCGGCACATAGCTGGGCGCCTGGCGTGTGGGGCTCACCGTGAAGGCACGTGGATGGAAGCGCCCATCCAGCGGCTGCGCCGTGCCGGAAACGGTGAATGCCGCCAGCGACGGCGGGCTGGCCAGTTGCGCTTCGCTGGGCTGGCCGGAATAGAAAATCGGCGAGGTCTGCAACACCAGCCCCAGACTGCCAGAAACCGAAACGATGCCCTGAGGCAGCGGTGCCGTGAGTTTCACCTGCATGGCTGGCGGAGCGCCAGCGATCGCCTGAAAGGTTCCGTCCGCGTTCGCCTCGGCCCAGAACACGGCGCCGGCCGCCGGGACGCGAATGCTCTCCTGGCTCATGCGGACACGCCAAAGGTGAGAGAACGATCCACCACCGGGCCGTATTGCCGCATATCCGGCTGCAGGCCCACGCGTATGCCGCGGGCAACATAGGGAACCGTGAGGCAGTATTTTAACGGCAGCGTATCCCAGATACGCATCAGCTCCTCGCGGGTGAGTTCCTCGGTGGCGATCTGCACCTTGTCGCTATCGTCCCAATCCAGCGTCTGGTTGGGCAAAGCCAGCGCCTGCGCCGAAAGCCGGTCCGCCGCCAGGATCGGGGTGATGGCGAGTTGCTGAAATCCCCATCCCATCAGGCTATTTTCCGCGATCGCGCTATCGGCGATGGCGAACATCAGGAAATGCAGCATCAGCGCCACTTCCGGCGTACGTGGTGTCGCTGAACCGGGCAAAGAGCGTGCATAGCCGCCGACGATGGTCGGGTCGATACTGATCCGGTACAGATACAGGGCGAGGGTGTTGCTGATGCTGGTCTGTTTGAACGATGCGCTGCCGAATAGCTGCACGCTGGCGCTGACCGGCGCGGCCTTGAGCTCGGAGGGGAAGTTCCCGCTCAGCAAATCCTCGATGGCGGACATCACGCCCTGTACCGCCGCGTAGGTCGCCACACCTCTCTCCCCAACTCTCCCGCGAGAACGTTAGCGGTGGGGCGCCTTGGCCAACCATCCATCGGTGGGCGGAGGCAGGGTGGGGGAGAGGGTCTAGATCATCCGCCAGGTCACCTCATCCCTCGCTTAACCCTCCACCCGCGGGGCCAGGGCGCCGATCAGGTCCTGGTGCGAAAAATCGGTGAACGTCACACACCGCCCCGGCGCCTCGTACAGCCTGGCTAGGGCGGCGTTCGCAGCGAGCAGAAGAACCTTCGCGCCAGGCACGGCCGCCAACGTCTCCAAAGCCACCGCATCGCTCTCCCCGGCCGCCAGCCCGATCAGCACCAGCGCCGGTGACAAAGCGTGGAGCCGATCGGCAAGCAGGGCGCGCGACTCAACAACTTCGATCACATCCAGGCAGATATGCGGCGACAGCACGGCCACCACCAGGTCGCGCAGAAGCGGCGAGACGGTTAGGACCAACGTTCGAAGTGCCGTCGCCAGACTCCCCCCGCCGCGATATCAGGGCACGCAATGTGCTGCCTGACGCCGCCCAGGGATATGCGCCCGAGGATGGAGAGACGATGGAGAGACCGCCCGGAGCTTAGCGCCCGTTCGCGATTAACCGAAGCGGGTTACGGGGTCGAACGGGCCCTAAGCTTTTGTTTGAAGCGGCATCTTTGTCGGCGTGCCGACGCACTATTTGCCGACGATGCCTTATGTGCCGACGATGCCTTACGAACCGGGCGAACGGGCATGAACGAAATGGGCGGCCTGGCCGCGGCGCTGCACGTTCAGCTTGGCCAGAACGCTATGGACATGGGATTTGGTCGTTGCCACGCCGATATTCAGCCGGCGGGCGATTTCCTTGTTGCTGAGGCCGGTGCCCAGCAGGCCAACGATTTCGCGCTCACGAGGGGTCAGCGCGGGCAGTGCCAGATCAGCTTGCGGCCGAGGGCCGGGCGACGTGGCGATACGCCGCAGCAGCCCGGCCGACACCGAGGCGGAGCAGGCCTGCCGACCCGCGCGAATATCGGCCAATAAAGCCTGCACATCGGCCAAGGCGGCTTCGCGCGGAATATAGCCGGCCGCCCCAGCCTCGGCCCAGAGCAGCACCGATTCCACCGACTCGCTCACCGCGAAGATCACCGCACGCAAACCCGGCATGATTGCCCGCAGCTGGCGCACGGCGCCTGTTCCGTCGCGCAAGGCGGCATCCAGCAGCAGCATGTCCGGCAGGGAGGCCTGGCACGCGCCGAGTATCTCATCGCAATCACAGGCCAGACCGACCACCACCGTGGTTCCGTCACGGCCGAGAATGTCGCCGAGGCTCTCGCGCAGAAATCGCACCTCGGAGGCGATCAGCACCCTGAGCGGCGGCACCAGGCCACCATATGGGGCGGCGGTATGCATATCTCCGTGCATGCTGCGCTTGCCTCTAGATATGTCCGAAAGATGACAGTGCCACGCGTATTTAAGCGGCGAAACCGCCTTACTATTGTATGTCAATACGTTGCGCGACCGTTCAAAACGCGTTTAGAACGACCAGCCCGCCGAATGCAATATGACCGACGCGCGCCAAATTGTAACGGCTCGTCACTCGACCGACCAGCCCCTTCAGCCGCGCATTGCGCTTGCATCGACAATTTTCCGTTCGCTTCACCGCGTGAACAGGGACCCTGCCCACCGCGCGCGATTGCCGCAAAACCCCGCCACGGGACTCATTCTGATAGCAGCACAGATATCATGTCGATGATGGCGGCCGGCTGACCTCAAGCGTCCATCCGACCTGCGGAACCCATAGTATTTCCGGGTTTTCACCGTCGCAGCCACCGGCCCTGGTGACGGCGCAGCGGCAGATCGACCTCAACCTGACCTACGCGACACCGGACGGGCATTGGCATGCGGGGTTTCTTCCTGGCCGGAAGGAAACGCCCACCGCGCCTACCGCACCAACGCGAAAACCACCGACGAGAAAACGCAGAAGCCAACAATTGCCAGGGGCGGAAAGCGCCAGCGCTCCAGCAGCAGCAGGCCGGTTGCGGCGATCGCGACGTCTCGGCCGCCGGCCACTGCGCTGGTCCAGACGGGATCGTACAAGGCGGCGCCAAGCACACCCACAACGGCGGCATTGACACCCGCCAGTCCCGCTCCAGCCGCCGGATGGCGTGCGAGCCACGTCCACAGCTTCACCCCGGCAAGTGCGACCAGAACACCCGGCAGGAACATGAACATGACCGACACGGCCGACCACAGAGCGGCCGAGCCGAGCGGTGCAACCGCCGCGCCCAGATAGGCAGAGACGGTGAAGAGCGGCCCCGGCATGGCCTGAGTGGCGCCATAGCCGGCCAGGAAGGCGCTATCCGATAGCCAGCCATGGGGCACCAGGGCGTCGCGCAACAACGGCAGCACCACATGGCCGCCGCCAAACACCAGGGCACCGGCCCGGTAAAAGATGCTGGCCAGCGCCACCAACGAATGCGGCGCCATCCGCGCGGCCACAGGCAGCAGCACCAGCAGGGCCACGAACGCGAACAGCGCACTCCCGCCAGCCCGGGATGTCACTGGCATGGCCGGGGGCGCCGGCAAGCCAGGAAGATGTCGGCACAGCAGCAAGCCGCCAAGCGCACCGATGGCGAGTGTCAGTATCTGCACCCCCGCCCCGCCCGCCACCAGCATCAGGCAAGCGGCGGCCAAGGCGAGCCCGGCGCGCCGCCGATCCGGGCACAAATTGCGCGCCATGCTCCACACCGCCTGCGCCACCACGGCCACCGCCGTCAGTTGCAGGCCGTGCAGCACCGCGGTCAGCGCCGGACCCTGCATGCGCGGGGCCAGAAGTGCGAACGCGAACAGCACCAGCGCGGAGGGCAAAGTAAACCCGCCCCAGGCGGCCAGCGCGCCCAACCAGCCTGCCCGGCTCAGCCCGATCAGCAGGCCAAGCTGACTGCTGGCCGGCCCCGGCAACATTTGGCAAAGGGCAACAAGCCCGGCAAATTCTTCCGCAGAGAGCCAGCGCTGCTCACGGACATAGGCGCGCTCGAAGTAGCCAAGATGGGCGATCGGGCCGCCGAACGAGGTCAATCCCAATCCGAGCGCCACGCGAAACACCTCGCCGGCGCCATGCTGGCGTGGCGTTACGGGTCGAAGCGGAATGGGCGGTTCAAGGTCGGGCGGGATCAACGGTCAGAAGCTCTCGTGTTATTCCTCCCAGACAACCATTTGAGAGCTGCTCCGGCTATCGGCCAGTTTGCGCTTCCACCGAAGCGGGGTATCGGTCCCCCTGCACGGTGATCCGCGCGGCGGCCTCTGCGATGTGGCGGAGATCGTCGGGCGTCAGGCCGATGCCGGCAGCGCCGACATTCTCCTCCAGACGGTGCAGCTTCGTGGTGCCAGGGATCGGCACGATCCACGGTCTTTGCGCCAGCAGCCAGGCCAGCGCGATCTGCGCGGGCGTAGCGCCCTTGCGGCCGCCGATCTCCTCCAGCAGGGCCACGATTGGGCGGTTGGCACGGCGAGCCACCGGCGCAAAGCGCGGCAGGGTGCTGCGATTATCCCCACTGTCGAACGGCGTCGTCTCGTCGATACTGCCAGTGAGAAACCCCCGGCCCAGGGGACTATAGGGCACAAAACCGATCCCGAGTTCCTCGCAGGCCGGCAGCACCGCCTCCTCCGGCCTGCGCCACCAAAGCGAGTATTCGCTCTGGATCGCGGTGATCGGCTGCACTGCATGGGCACGGCGGATGGTGTTCTCACCTGGCTCGGAAAGGCCAAAATGCCTCACCTTCCCCTCCGCGATCAGCGTCTTCACCGCGCCCGCCACCTCCTCGATCGGCACATCGGGATCAACTCGGTGCTGGTAGAACAGATCTATCGTATCGACCCGCAGCCGCATGAGCGATTCCTCGGCGACCTGCCTGATGCGTTCCGGGCGGCTATTCAGGCCGCCCGATCCGCCCGCGCCAAGGTCGAAGCCGAATTTGGTGGCGATGACGACATCGTCCTGGAACGGTTCAAGCGCCTCGCCCACCAGGCTCTCATTGGTGAACGGGCCATAAACCTCCGCCGTATCGAAGAAGGT
>Ga0116229_10008823_pt1 | contig 15554 bp, 17 predicted proteins | sample S1TSphgellanicum_3_FD_87313 | JGI IMG/M metagenome (GOLD analysis project Ga0116229, IMG submission 87313) | Host-associated microbial communities from peat moss isolated from Minnesota, USA - S1T2_Fc - Sphagnum magellanicum MG | ecosystem: Host-associated > Plants > Peat moss > Unclassified... | reverse complement strand
TTTCCTATTGATATTTATTTCATTCACAACATAACAACCATTAATTGTTTATTACTTAAGTATTATTTGGCATAATTTTGAGCCATTTAGAATGATTAGTGATTTAAAATTCATCAAGTCATTTCCCAAATCAATATCTATTAAAATAAATCTTTCAATTCTTAAACATGGTGAAACTGAAACATTCACACAACTAAGGGTGAAAATGCTTATATGCATTTAAATTGTTTTGAATCTATGTGATTTATGAAAAATTCAAGGACATTGACATTGGGATGTAATTTGAATAATCTATTTTAAAACATCCACAATTACTATAAACCCAATTTGATGAAACATGTTTTGTTGAAATCCATATGAAAGTTTTTAATTCTTCAATCCTTGGTTTTAAAATACTTGGATGTGTTTTCGTGTATGTAGTTAATTAGAATATAATAATGAGATGTTTAAAACCATAAAAAATTAAACCTCAAAACTTAGGGTGTAAATAGAATAAAAAGATCCATTCCAACACATATTTTGAAATTTCCATTAGGGTAATGGTTATTTAAGTTTTGTTGAATTTTTTGGTTTAACTTTTACCACAATATTTTAAATATATTATGAAAATACTTGAATTTTTAAAAAATAAATAAAATGAATATGGATTGCTTATTTTAAAAAATTAATAAAAATTTAACCAATAATTTTCACTATTTATAAAAGTTTAAAGAATTTAAAAAGATATGCAAATGATATTTTTATGTACATTCTCACACTACAATATAATGGAACCGTTTTTGAACCCACAAGACATAAAAAAAATTTGAACTCATTTTTGTAAATCATAATTGTAACCATATTTCACATAATAATCCACTCTCAAAAAATTTGCTCCATATCTTAAATTGACTCCTATAATTCCATTTGAAGCAATTAATATTGAAAATGAAAATATTAATTCAAATGATTCTTTAAAAACTTATGGATTCAATTACCACATTTTATAAATGAATATAAATCAATTTTCTCTAAGTGATAACAACTACTAAATACAGAAAAAAATTATGTGTGCGAAAAAATAAACTAGAAGAACATATGAATAGAAAGAAATAATAAATATTTCAATCTTTTTTTTTACACTTGTCATCCTTATTAATTCAAAACTCAATCAAATTTGAAATGATTTTTTAAATGTTTATTTCAACTGAAATAAAATAATAATAATATTGTTTCAAAATATGTTTAATAATCAAGGTGAATAACTTACCAAGAGATTATATGTAATTTAAGTATTTTAATTTAAATATATATATATTTAAAATAAAAAAATTATAACCTTCATTAATTGTTATTATTCCAATTTTTTTTATTACATTAGATTTAGGGCATTTTGAGCATGACTTCATTGTCATTTCACATGCATCTTTACTTCCACCAAGTTAATCAATTAAGGTATTTAAAACTATTCCATTAAATTCCCATCCTTTGAAATATATAACATAAGGTTTTTACTTTAATTATGATTTCATGATTTTGTGATGTGAGCCATTTTTTTGTTTTTTTGTTCATGCAAGGTGGGAACACAATGAAAAGGAAAACCACTTTGTCACAAACACATTTGGAAAACCCATATTTGATCATATGGTTTTTTTCCCTTTTTTTCAAAATTTTAAATTTTCTCTCAAATTCTAACGCCTAATATATTTTGCAAAAATAGGGTCATGTCCACATTTGTTAAAGTATCCATTTTTTTTATATCTATAAATTACAAATTTGAAAATCTAATCATATCGGGTATTAGAAAATAATTAGAAATATCTATAATAAGTTACAAAAATGAATTTCCATTAATATGCAAAAAGAAAAATACTTTTTGAATGTTTAATGACATAATGTAATGAAAAAATATTTTTAAAAAGGGTATCATTATCAAAATACAACCATTATAGTTACAAAAGATGCCTGACTAGGGCCTTTAATATTCATCTATGTTGTTTTTCTATTTCCCTAATTTTTTGTTTTTCCAACCCTAGGTTAATGGGTAGCATAAGTAAAGTACTAAGGAAGATGCAAGTATTTTTAACTGAAGAAAGTATTTGCAAATTTTGCCCCAACAACATCTGGCCATCCAATTATCTTTTTGTTTAAAATGACATTCATTGGATCATTGAACCATAATTTGGAAGATGGAAGGTGAGAATGAGGTCAAAGGTTTAAAGGCTAGTTGGTGTTCAATGTGTCAATGGGGTCCATCTCACCTGGTTTTGGACCAAATTGAAGGTATTGGTGCCATGCTGTCCTGACTTTATGAAAAACTTTATTGTAGTGGGATTTAATTGTTGTGGGATTGTTGCAAATAATTGTAGTTGGATTGAAGAGTAATCACCTTTATTTTAAAATAATATGATAGTTTTCCACATAAAAATAAAAAAATAGATTGGAAATTTTTTTATGTTTGATTTTGAAAACATTTATGCTTCCATTGGGTTTATAATAAGATGAATGTAAAATTTGAAAAATTTTAGTATAATAAAAGTAGGCAACAAGTATGTTTGAAATTGATTGGTCATATTTTTTTTCAAACATACTTTTACCCTACAAGCTAAATATATTTAATTAGAATGTGAAAAATGTGAGAAGCCACAAATACATTTAAAAACCCCATTATTTCAAAAAAAAAAAAAATGTAATATTTCATCTACTTACTACTTAAAGGCTATAAAGTAGTTTGTGAGGTTGTTAGAATTTTCATGAATCTACTTAAACTTACTTTAAACATATAATCTTTATTTAAAGTTTTAACAAAGTTGAAGAAAATGTTCATATTAATCGTTAAATTAAATAAATTTTTAAAGTTTAATTTATCAAAGCCTACTTGATGGCTACTTTTCATTTATGCTACAAGGAACATACGCAACTTATTTTACCATGCTTGAACCCCATGTTGCTGGTGTTCTGTAAGGAAAACAGTTGCATTTTAGAAGTTGATGGAAAAGAAAGAACTCGATTTAGAATATGTGAGTGACAAGGAGCCTAATAATGAATGTTACATGTGGGTATTTCATTTGCTATGTTTGCCAAGTTTTGCAAAGAACTATTAAATAAGGCTAGTGTTAAACCTACATGGATTGAATGAAAGGTATAATGTCAAAAATATTTTTCTATTCGTGTAGGGTGGAATTTAAGGTCACTTCTAACTTGTTTTCAGTTTTAGGTGTTTCAAATAAGGAAAGGCAACTCATCGATGAAGAGGGAATCGATGATGGTGATATTGTTATTCATTTTAGAACTCATGAACAACCACAATTAGATTGGTGGTAGTGGAGTTGAAGCAAATTTTGTTCAAGTTATAACATGATCCTTATGAGGAGGTTTGAAATAATCCAATTTGTTTCCAAACCTAGTGAAAAGGTGAGCATGCAATTTCACCCATGATTCGTGCATTAAAAGAATTTTATTGAGGAATTCATTTCTTGTTGATGACCAATCTAAAGAAAAAAAACTCGATGCCCAATGTATCCACTTCATAGGTTAGGGTATTGTGATTTTTGTTGCCAATGTTTACTACTTAAAATCAATTGGACCAACAAAGTTTGCATGTAAAGGGTTGCCATTCGAAATGCAAAAAGTTATTCAAGTTTTACAAGCTAATTCATTCATTATTCAATTTTCAATGTGGTCTTGCGACCTTTGAAGTCTTAGGTCAGATCTCAATTCTAAACTTGAAAACTTAAAAATCTTAGGTCAACACTCATTTTGTTCATAATTTGAGTTTCATTAGTCCTTTTGCAAACTCTACTACAAACATTGACTCAAAAAATGATATAGCTTATAGTTGGACCTTTTGAAGTGGTGTGTCGACTTCATAAGTCTTGTGTTCATCTACTTTGGTGAGTCACAAAACATAGAGATGAATAATAAATGCCAATTGAATGAATGAAATACAATTCAAAGAACTAAATGATGTTTTTATTGTAACTTTGGTTGGATTTTTTTCAATTATATTATACAAGTACAAGTCAACCTTGCAAAGAATGCAAGTTGGGCGTTCTTATTAATATGAACATCATGTAAAATGCTACACAATAAACATAACGATGATCAAAGTTACATAATCATTGGACCAATGAGAGTTGAGGTTGTTTACCTCGGGTGCTTGTTGTCAGACATGACTAATCCTAACGAGAATTGAGATGCTCTCTTTTCATCTAGAAAATTCTTCCATAAAACTCCTTAATTTAACACTAAAGGGTTACTATTATGTTAAATCAAATGATCGGTGACAAGGAGAGTTGACAATTATGGTAAATTATGGGGAGGAAAGGAACATGTAATTAATTCATGACGACCTAGAATGAGATTTCTGCAATTTAACGAACCCTCCAAAGTGGCATAATATGCGCTCAAAAGTGGCATAATATTCCCTCCAAAGTGGTATAATATGCCCTCAAAATCCTTCAGGGATCTAAGAAGAAGAAGAATCGCCGTCTGTGGCCACCAAACGCTCTTTCTTTCTTCTTCTTCTCCAACGGAACGTGTGTTTTCGCGATGCTGCAGCAGCAGCAGCACGACATGGAGGTGTTCCTGCAACAGCTCTTACTGGACCCCAATTCGCCCATCTCCGATCGCTGGCGGGCTCTCTTCACTCTCCGCAACTTGAAGGGCGATGGACCTCGTCAAGCTCTCATCAAAGGTCGGTCGACCAGTCTGTCTGTGTGTCCGGTTTAGTATTTTTATTCTGTGTTGTAGACCGCCCAGTTTTTCTTTTCTTAGGGTTTCTCGCACCTTGGTTTGTTTTCATGGCCGGTTGATGGAAAGATTTTCACTTGAGGTTTTGGTATGTGGTGTTGTTGCATCTTGTTTGTCTTTGTTTGGTTTTTTAGGGTTTTTTTTAGGGTTTACTTTTTGGTGGAGGTGGAGTGAGAGCTGAATTTGATGGTGTGCCTTGTTGTTCGGGGTTTTGTAGCAATGAGCGATGCATCTAACCTGCTGGCGCATGAGGCAGCATTCGCTTTAGGGCAGATGCAGGATGTGGCTGCCATTCCAGCACTCTGCACAGTACTCCAGGATACTTCTTCCTTCCATCCAATTGTGCGCCATGAGGTAAGTAAGTATGTTCCCCCTGCCAAATTTTTTCTTGGCTGATGATTGCATCATCTTCTCGTCCCCCTTTTTTTGTGAAGGTTTTGTTCTGCTGCATGTCAACTCTTTTTTTGTATATGTGTTTCAGGGGAAGCAAGATGAGGTTTGTATACTTTCATGTATGATCTTTCCGATGCATTTGTGTATGCACTATCTTTGCAGGTTCCATGCTTTCGATAGACAAAATTGAACAGTGTGTAGGTCTGTGAAGAATGTGACAGAAAGCAGAAGATACTCTCTTGTTATCAGCACAATACAATTCAAGGAAGAGGGAAGATGGCAGGATATTGTCTGGTAACAGTGGTGTGGAACACTTGCAGGCAGCAGAGGCCTTAGGAGCGATAGGAGCAGCAGAGTGCACACCACTTCTACAGGAGAGCCTTGTATCAGATCCAGCACCTGAAGTACAACAGACATGCGAACTTGCACTTCACCGCATCCAACAAGGCCAGGCCCTTGACAACACACAACAATCACCCTTCCTCTCAGTTGACCCTGCAGTGGCTGCTTTGTCTTCCTTGTCTGTTGCTGATTTGAGGTAAAAACTTTTAGCATGACATTCTAGCAGTCTTATTGACATAGCAGAGGGAAATCTTTGGGTGTTTTGTGTGAATAACTCGTTACCCATTGCAATAGATGCCTCTGCTCCTTGTTTCTGCAACAAAGCTCATGGGGTGAAAGGTTGGATGGCATGCAATGGGCTGGCAAAGGAAGGTGCTGCTGAATGAGAATGTGCCAATGTATGAGCGGTATGCTGCCTTATTTGGTCTTCGCAACCATGGTGATTCCGAGGCTGTGAATGCCATAGTTGCTGCTTTACAAGCCAAAAGTGCTCTTCTCCGACATGAGGTTTGCAGTGCATGTCTCTCCTTTATTTTTGCTGTCAGAACTTTGACAATTCTTTTTGCTGTAATAAGTACTTATATTCCTGTTGAAGTTCATTGCCTGCATTTCCATTGCAACCTATCCATCCATGCACCATGCAGTCCCTCCCTCTCTGTGCTCTTAGGTTTAGATGCTTGCCTGTTCAGGGAAGAAGCTGAAGTTTGTGAGCAACACTCATAAGTCTATGAATCCAGTCATTCTCACCATGTTAGTTTTGGTTCTGCTGGAAGTAATGCAGATGCTACCTTCAAAGCTTTGTTTTGGATTTTTCTCTGCAATCCGATTGATATATTCTTGCAACAAGGGTTCTGTATAGCAAGCACTACACATGACTAGTGACATTATTATTGTCAACAGGTTGCTTATGTGCTGGGCCAGCTTCAAGACAAAGCGTCCACTAAGGCTCTAGTAAGTACACTTAAGGACACAAGAGAACATCCTATGGTGCGCCATGAAGCTGCTGAGGCCCTTGGCTCTATCGCTGGTATTGCCTTTTCTTGCCTTCATGTTGTGGTTGATTATGGGCTTGTGCAACTCTCGATCTGTCTTCCTATTTTCCCTTAATACAGATTGCTTCAGTGGCAGACTGGGCTGGGATCTATCTTTCAAAGCCATGAGAGACAAGTTGTTAGAAGTTATTCATTGTCTTTAGGCTTCAAAATAATGAGAGTGGTGTTTGTGGAATGTTTAGATGGAGATATAAATTGGACATCTATGTGAAAAATGGTGGGGCAAATGTGGTGTTTGCAGATGAAGAGAGTGTGGAGTTGCTGAAAGAATTTCAAAAGGACTCAGAGCCCATTGTGTCACAAAGTTGTGATGTAGCCCTCTGCATGGTTGATTTGGAGCGCAGTGGCAAACCTTTTGAGGTCTGTTTTTTGTTCTCCCTCATAGTAGGACATTAGGACAATTTAATTACATTTCTTTGAGTATGGTTCTTGGTAGGGCTGAAAGGAAAAGAAGTTTTTGCATCCATTAAAGCTTGAAGGACCTGATGTATTTGTTCCTTGTCATGCAGTTGTTCCATGACTTTGAGAAACCACTTGTGAGATAGCAAATGTGTCAAAGGAAATGGCAATGCAAAGAGAGACCAGGTGGATCAGGAGGGGATGCAAATTTCCTTCAGCTCTAAATTGCACAGTTTGATGAGCCTGTCCTGGGTGGTTTGCAATAGATCAGTTCGAGCATGGTTAGGTGCAAGGCTGTTAAAGCTGGAGGAATCTGGCATTACATGTGCATTCCCTCTGCTTATTCAATGCTGTAACAGATAACATGGATTGATTAGTGCTAGTCACAAATGAGGTTGCAGAAAAATCTGTTGCTTTTGAGATCATATTGCTTTTCACCTGCAAACATTGTGGCTTCATAGAGGAAATCATTTGAGTGGCTACTGTTTCCTTTCCAATCTTGTGCTAGAGTTCTATTTTTGAAATTACGTACTTCTGCAGCAGGATGCAGGGATTGAACAAAGACCCTAAAGCTTGCCAGTTGCAGACTGTATACTAAGAACAAGTTCAAATTTGACCACTAAAAAACAATGATCTCGGTTGGAGATGATCTCTGCAGAGGGGAATGAGGGGTGTAAAGTTCTTCAAGCACAAGTTGGAAGCCTAGTTTTCTTCTGTCTATTCTTTTCTGATTACTTGCACCTTGGTGTAAGGGTGAAAAACTGAGTCTGCAAATTTGGTGGTTGCTCGGCTTGTTTTTGAATCCTCGATTGGAGCAATTCACCTAGTGCTGGTGGTGCATCTGTGACTATGTCTCCTATTGGTTTGTCTTGGCAGTCACTTTGAAACTCACATATTTGAATGCATTTTTTCAGATTTCTTGCCAGAAGTTTTGTCCTTTTTAATTGGGCAGGCAGAACAAGAGAGGGAGGGAGATGGAAATAGTTGTGGGAGCTGCTTGCTCCTCTGCCTCACCACTTGTGGACCTCCTCACACTTGAAGCGGATGTGACTGACTTCACCTGGTAAGTTGCATTCAGATCATCATGGATCTTGTCATAGAACTGAAGCAATGTGCCAGGTTTTATTACCCACCTCTTTGGATCCAGGATGAGTTCAAATAGTAGTGCTTGTGGACAGTGTAGAGAGTTAGCTGCAAGATTACCCGTCGCAGAACTCTGATGAGTGGAGGCCGGATTATTGAGGGCATCATTCAGAAGTGATGATTGCTACAAGGACAAGTGAGGAGTTTGGTCTTCCAAAGACCACATCATAGCAAATGTTGTGGGCACAGATGGGTAGGACTGTGTTAGTAACCATCAGGATTTGGCATGTGCATGCTACAGATGGATAAGATAAGGGGCGCTGGTGACTACACTTTCTTGCCACACATTTGACAGTAGAAGACATGTGCACATCACAGAGCAAAGAAAGTGGACATATTTAGTATATGGAAAACGTCTTCTGTACACATCATATGCGCTAGATTACCACTGGACAATTACATGACATCCTTTCAGCTGGTTATGATCCATGCTCATACATTGGTGTGACAAACCTGTGACCTGTTTATATTTCCATCTAATGCACCTCTGCAACTTTCTTTCCACCAATTTAGACTTGATTCCTCCTGTACTCATCTTAAATGCTCCTCTCATTACACTTGATCCTTTTGCAAACTGCATACCTCAAAAACACTTGCCCTTAAAAGAAATTATGCTAATGAACCCAACCAATCCAAGAGAAGCGGATGACAAGTTCTGAACAAATCCACAAGTACAATCTCATGGTTCCTCCACACATAAATCTTCAGACAATTTGAGACAGGATGAAATTCAGAATGAGAACTGAACAAGAATAACAGTGGAAGAGGAGATAGACAAAACAAAGGAACTTTCATAGGATGATCTTTATGAGGACTAATGCTTCATCCATACATATGCACTTCTAGGACTCCACAAACATACACACATGGACTATGTGGTCAAAAGGGTGCTTGAAGTCCCACAAAGAATTCAGTGAAGGTGTTACATGCATTCCAGAACTAGCAGCCATTCCAGAAACCATCACGTTGAGAGCAACATGAAAGAGGCTAGTCATTGAAGTTGGGAAATATGTTACAGTAAGCAGTTCCAGATTTCAATGGAAGGTACTGAGGCACATCTGCAGTAGTTTGTGAACCCTAAACCCTAAACCCTAATACCTGAGGGGTTCAACTCCTAGACACAAGTCACAATTTATATGATGTGCAGAGTATATCCCTGACAGCAAAGGGAGAAATGGTGTGATTTGATGCTACTATCGACCAGACTAATTTACTTTGTTTACACTGTGACAAAGAAGATAGCGAAGCAAGAAACTGATGAACCTTGCTGAGTCAATCTTTTCACCAGATTTAGGCAGAAAGTGCTTGTTCAAGGATGCTGTTGTCCTCCACTAAAGCTGCTGTTCTTGCAAATTCTCTCTCATCCTGCCTTTTGGCTGCCTCAGTTTGACGCCGTCTGACTTCAAGAAATATAAGTAAAGCAGTAACATCTGCTGGATTTACGCCTCCCACCCTTGAGGCTTGTCCAATGTTTTGAGGCCGTATCTGCATCAACCCAACACACACCCAATGAGAAGCTTCTATAATATGTGTTTCATCAGGGCAGAGGGAAAACTATGAGGATTACTTGATTCGAAATATGTGATCACACAACAAGCAGTTGGTTATTGTAGCATTTACAAAATGATAAATAATGAAATTAGACTGTAAAGAACACTGCTCCAACCAACACCCTTTTCACTTCATTCAAAGGTGAAAACGGCAAAATGGGGTTGCATAGCACATTGAGGGCATTCAATTTCTAAGCAGAGAAGGTGACATTCTTTGTGGAGTTCAAAACATGCAATGTTCTCAGTGAATAAATCTCTGTGAAAACCAGAAGGTAGTCTGGAGTTGTAAGGGGATTACTTACTTTTGAAAGCTTTTCACGGGCTTCCATTGATAATGTACGAATTTGATGATAGTCAATGTCTTCTGGAATCACCCTGTGCTGCTTATGCACCATCTGTGCACCCAAATTTCCCAAGTTGAAGTCACAGTGAGTCCCCAGCAATAAGGCTAGCTTTCAACTTTCAAAATCTTTAACAATAGAACAGCATAGTGCAAAGGAAGAACACCTCACACACTTACAACCATCAACTGAACTGATATACCAGCAGGCATATGGTGTGTGAGAAATCCCCTATACAGCAAGGAAAAATGTCATTTCAGAAAGGTCTTGACTAGTTCCATAAATATGATCTTGAAAAAATGGCAAATCAAAAGCTGAGTGACCTGTTCAAGCTGGTTTTGCTGCCGCATAATAAAGCCTTCATACTTGATATCAATCTCCACACATTCCTTCTCCATGTCTGTAAGCTCTGGGTTGCCATAGCCATGTCCGTCCAGTACTGAATAGTGGACATGGGGGCGCTTCAACAATGTTTGCAAGGGAACCACTTCCCGGATGGCCTGCCCTGACACCTCTGCCACCTCCTCTGCAATTTTATCTGACACTGCAACCACAAATATTAACTCCAGGCATTGTAGTTGCCTATATATTTCACCCATAACTGTAGGAACTGTAGGACGGAAAGAAGCAACATCTCTAAGTAAAGAGAAAGAATCCTTTGCAATGAGGACATTAACTCAATAGGAGCACAACATCTCTTCTAAGCAGAGCATCTATTTTCTATGCCCGATTGTAAAGCCCATGTTCCTTGCCTCTTGACATTATATGAAGAATTCACCAGAAAATCAAGAAAATCCAGAGGCCAAGACAGAAAATCCTACTAGAAATTCGAGTTGTCTGCAATCTCTGTTTTTCTGCAGCAATTCGTGCTTGCTTCTGCTCAAACAATGTCCACATGCGATCATCAATAAGCCCCAATTCACGCCCAAGAGGAGTCAGGCGACTGTCTGCATTGTCAGCCCGTAACAGGAGCCGATGTTCTGACCGACTGAATAACAAGGCCAGGTTACAAGATGTCAGAATCCACTACACCAACACAATGGCACTTAGAGGAATTAATCACAAAAACTGTCTTGGAGACGAGAAAAGATCACTATGTTCACTGCAGAAGTGTTGTAACCTATGACTCATCAACAACACATTTTTAAAATGAGATTTCCCCTGAATACTTGGTGTACCCTTGTGGCTGGTAAACCAGATGGATGTTATGCCTTGTGAGGAAATGAGAACCTTGTCAACATTCGGTATGGCTCACGGAGATCCTTAGTTACTAGGTCATCAATCAGTGTGCCAATGAAGCTGCTTTCTCGCTCTAGGGATAAGAGTTGCTTGCCAGATGTAAGCAGCGCAGCATTGATGCCTGCTACCACTCCCTGCCATGTACAATACTTTGCCTTGAGAAGGAAATCTAGACCATGAAAATGAACTTGATAAAACTGTTGTTATTTCCAACATCCCTCTGAAAATCCATGACAATGGCGACAGTGAGTGGAAGTGACCTGAGCAGCTGCTTCTTCATAGCCTGTGGTGCCATTGATCTGGCCACTGAAAAACAGGCCCTCAACCTTCTTGGTCATCAAGGTGCGATGACATTGGTGGGCAGGCAGGTAGTCATATTCTACAGCATATGCAGGTCTTAACATTGAACAACTCTCCAATCCAGGCAGTGTTCTTAAAAGTGAAAGTTGTAGTCTCTCGGGTAAGCCTGTTGAAAATCCCTGTTTCACACCAAGAAGATTCAATACACAAGAAGTCAAGTATCCTGTATCATCTCTGAGGTGCAGCTGGACTTCAGAATAAAGAAACCAAATCAGAGACATTAAATCAAAAACACACATTAGATACAGAAGGCATTCCCAGCAGACTTCCCATGTATCATTGGCAGCCATTTCACCAGGCAACATGATCATCGTGATTGCATTCCAGCAAATCATACCAAACAAATATGACCAGTCAGATTTTTTTTCTCAATTTTTTTGATGTAGCCACAGTGGCAACCATCCACAAGAGGAAAGACCCAAAATTTGGCTACAGGTCAGAGAGGACAGTAGACAGTTTCTAGAATTCTGCTATGTTTTGGCATCTATGAACCCAGTGTCCAAATATGGCAACTTTCATGTTTTTCTCCTCAGAATGTGGCAAACTACATGACATCTTAAAGGAATTTTGTGATGATAAAAAAGAGAAGTGTCATGTAGATGCAAAATTTTGTACAAAAAAAATTGGCTGTGACCAATCAATTAGAAATAAAGAAATGACAGTTGTAGACAACAAACTGACCTGAACATAGAGTTCTGGAACAGTTCGACCTTCAGGCTCCAGAAAAATCTGATGAGATTCCTTGTCCTTAAACCGCACTATCTGCTCATCAAAAGAACAACAAACACATTTCATCTGGACAGAGAAAATGTAAATTACAACAATACCCACAAACATCACAGCATCAAGAAAGGCAATAGCTTTCTAAAGTGGGGCCACACATACTTGAAATCAAACTTGTATTTCCTATAGCAATGAAAAGCAGCTTGCTAAAGCAGTGCCTAATAAGCACATTGAAGTGTAAGGACAACCATCATCATTACCTTGTCTTCAATTGATGGGCAATACCGTGGCCCCTTTGCTTCCACCCATCCACCATATGTGGGTGTTTCATGCAAATTGTCCATAATCATCCGATGTGTGGCTGCTGTAGTCCTTGTTAGGTAGCAGCACATTTGTTCTCTCTCTATGTGCACTGCTGGGTCCACACTGAACCATCTAACCTGCAGTGACAAGGCACAGGGCAGATATGTTGTGAGTGTGAGATCACACAGCCATAGCAAAGCAGGTCACAACACACAAGAAGCCAGTTTTACATGCAGTCTGTCCTCCTGCAGACTCAATCTCTGCTTCAATTGCACTCAAGAAAAGTCATGTGCCAATTGAAGTGAGGCCAGGTGTATGCTTGGAATAGAACTCCTGCTTTCTGGAAACCATTGGAACATTGAAATCACTTTTCTGCTTGCTTTTTAAAAATATGGCCTCAAAGCTTCTGTCACCATGAGAAACTCCTCAAACCAGAGATTAGCACTTGTGACCCTTCTATGTGCCTTTGACCAAAACCCTACAAAATTGGACTTGCAACTTCTTAGTGTGCACAGAGTAATAAGAGCTACGGTTCCAGAACTGGCAATTCATCGCCAATGTATGACATACCACAGATGCAATCACAAGGATATGGCAGGAAAATTCAACGAGTGATGTTAAGACCATACCTCATCATCCCCAGGTTGTCGCTCCAGCTCGCTAAAATCTACAGAGCGGATATCAACTCGAGCTGGAGTTCCAGTCTTGAGGCGATCAGTTTCAAATCCTAAGCCTTGGAGATTCTCAGTGAGGCCAACAGATGCTGACTCACCAGCTCTGCCTGCAGCCATGGAAGCTTTGCCGACCCAAATCTTGCCATTCATGAATGTTCCAGTCGTGACAACAACAGAGGGTGCAAAGAAATCAACTCCAAAGAATGTTCGCACCCCAATCACATTGTCGTTACTACCTATCAACACCTCTGTAACCATTGCCTCACGTATATGCAGATTCTCTGTACTGTTACAAAAGCCACACAACAATAAGAAGGTAGATTTGTGCTGTATAGACAAAAGCAAAAAATACTGTCAGGAACTCCATTGCCTGTTTTGTCACCAAACTTTCAGCAAAATTGAGCACTACAGGTGGTGATTTTTAAGAAATGATGCACCTCTCTACTATCTTCTTCATCTCTGCTGCATACTCCCTCTTGTCTGTCTGAGCCCGCAGTGCCCATACCGCAGGGCCCTTTGACCGATTCAAAACCCTCTTTTGCAAGTAACATCTGTAGAGAGAGCACACACATGGTGAAAGCCATGTGTGAAGAAGAAGAAGAATCTGAGAGAAATGGATGTTTGACAAAACTCCATAAATGTATATGCTGTTGTGCAACCAACATAAAAGATGGAAAATCATGTTCCAGCTAAGCAGAAGAACAGCTGCTGAGAAACTGGAATACTGAAGAGCTTTGCAAAATACTGACCTATCCGCCATCCTGCCAATTTCACCACCAAGAGCATCTACCTCGTGCACCAACTGTGACTTTGCAGGACCTCCTACAGCAGGATTACATGGCTGTTGATCAGGACAACAATATCAAGAATGAGTCATTCATCTCTGAACAACTCTGCAGAGTTAGGGTTAGGGTTAGACAACAAACAGTATAGAGCAAAGTGGAAAGACTTCCCCCTTGCACATTACCGGCTGACAATACAGAAGTGTACAAAATCTGTAAAAACTCTAGCTTTATGTTTGTTCCAAAGCTGCGCCGGGGAACAAACCTGCCAAGCAATGCGGTCGAGATTTAGTGTCAGTAACAGGGTACGAGCTCCCATGCGAGCTGCCGCAAGCGCTGCTTCACATCCTGCATGTCCTCCCCCCACCACAACCACGTCGTATCTCTCCTCCTCCTCCGTGGAGGAAAAGTGAGAGACTCCATTTCCAGCTAAAGCAGCAGAAGCCGAAGAAGAAGAAGAAGCTCTGCAACATATCCTAGTTCCAACACTCGTAATTGTGTTGCCTGATCTACTGCACAATTGCACTTTCCTAAACAGTTTGTTCCAAGAGAACGCATGACTACTGAACGGCGTAAGCGAGTGCTGCAAAACAGAAGAAGAAATCCTAGAACTATTTTTCCCACTACACTTATGAAATTGGGCAACTACAGACGGAAATCGCAGCAACCACGAAGCCGACGGAAATCTAGCGAGAATAGGCTGGTGCATGGAGAGAGGAGGAGGAGGAGGGCAAGTGCAGCAAGGGTTTGATGAGAGTGCGAGAGCCGGAAGAGGTGATTTTAGCGAGGAAAGCGATGTCACACTCACTCTGGCCATTGCCAAACGAGCTTGCTAACTCGGTCACAGTCTTGATGTCATCATCTTCCCTGGTGTGAAAGCTGAACTCGAGCAAGAAATGCGTTTTTTCTTTCTTGCCCTCTAAAGCTTGCTTGGAGGAACGAGCGCCAAACCCTAACCCTAAAATACATACCTAACTAGCTAGCTAGAGCCTTACTCTAACCCACAAGTGCTAGACTTGACCCTGGCTAAAAAAATTTAAATGTGAAAAAATGTATTTAAAATATATATTAAGAAAAAAATGAAATAGTTCAAAATTTCAAGAAAAGAAATATAATTATATAATATATTTTAACAATGTTTAAGTTTCACACCTCACAAATCTAGCGTGTTTTTTTTTTTTTTAAATTTTTTAAAAGGAAATGACTTACGTAGCCAAAGTGACTATCACCCATAGGAAGATGTAAAAAAAGTGGCAATCATTTCTAGTGGCAATCATCCCTAGAAGGATTTAATTAAATTCGGCTATAAATGAAATATGAAGTATAAACATTTAATCATTCTTCTAAAGCTTTCAATACACAATCCAAAACCAAACATAAAAAAGGTAACATGTGAATGTTGGATTTTCATCTCTTCTTCTTAGGAGCAAGCCAAAGCTCGAGGATGAATCATAAAGTTTGTAACAACTTGTGTGATCCTAAAGTTGAGTAAAGAGCTTGTTGTAACTCTATGTTTCACTCA
>Ga0116229_10008821_pt1 | contig 15555 bp, 7 predicted proteins | sample S1TSphgellanicum_3_FD_87313 | JGI IMG/M metagenome (GOLD analysis project Ga0116229, IMG submission 87313) | Host-associated microbial communities from peat moss isolated from Minnesota, USA - S1T2_Fc - Sphagnum magellanicum MG | ecosystem: Host-associated > Plants > Peat moss > Unclassified... | reverse complement strand
TCAAAGACTCAGGAAGTTGTATCTATGGATGTCGGTGTTAGTAAATTGATAAATACTACATTTCAACCTCACAAATTGAGAGCAATTCTCAACATAACCTCCTCCTGCAGAAGGATGCAGAAGGAGGAGGAGAATCACATTCTCAATGGCACTCTTCGAACTCCATTATAACCGCAACGGACTCTGTTCTTGTCCCCTCCTCTCTTTCTCTTTCTCTTTTTCTGTGTCTGTGTCTGCCCAGATGTAACTGACTCCAGCTGAAAGTCTATTTGTCCGGGCAGTGCTCGGAAACTGCCCGGACAGACGGACAGACAGACAGATAGACAGACAGACATGTAAATTTAATATATAAGATGGTAGGTTTTTGATTCCAATATAACTAATGTAGCTTGTGTTGTTGGCCCAAGTGTGAACACATTGAGAGCTCAATAGATTTTTCCTTTCAAACCAAATTTTTGCAATTTGTTTGAATTTCCTACAATAAAATCCATTAAAAAATCAATACCTTGCAAGGAGTTCTGAAAATTGTGGAATAAAATTTATTAAATTTGACTTGCCAAGAGCTTTCCAACAACATGACAAATGCCCCCAAATTCTAATACAATTTTTAGTTATGATTTTATTTAATTTTGATTGAAAAAATGACTCAATAATCAATAACTTCCACACCATAACTCCAAATAGTCTTAAACTAGTTGGTGCACCCTTACTCATCGAGAGCTTTCCAAAGATACTAAGATTGTGGCATGAAGCATCATAATTTGGGAGATCTTAATGTGACAAAACAAAACAAAACAAAACAAGCTACCTTGCTCCATAGATAGATGTGATAGTCACCAATGACAAATTACACTTGTGACTTAAATTAAGTCTTGCGTATAAAATTAGGCATACAAATCTGAATTCATGAATTCATATTGTCCAAGTTCAATGAATTTTCCATCATCCAACTTGATTTATATGAAGTTATTTAAGAAGATCAAAGGTTCAAGTGCACACTTTGTGCTCTTGAAAAATCCAAAATGACAATGCAATGCTTGTGAACGTTTTTACTAAATATTGAAAACATTCTTGCAAACCTTAGACTTTCATCATATATTGATAATAAGTTGGGCTTCACAACATCATCATTCCCAACATTAGATAGGGTTTTTAAGTACATGATTTGTGGTGTTGGTAATGATTAACTTGTTTGCCACTTATATTAAACTAGTTTTAGTTGATATCTTAGATAGCTATATCTTCGTGTTTTATTATCCTTGGTTAAGATATTGTTATTGGAATCTTGGTCAAGTCTCCATATAGTGGATTTTTGGAAAATTTCATAAAATATTTCCATAGCAATAATTTTTGTTGCATTATTTCAGGAGTGGTTGATTCATTTTTTGCAAATATTAAGATGCACATGAACATAATAAAACACACACACAAAGTTTGTTTACAATTTTGTATGTATTTAATCTAAAGATTACATCACATAGGTGCATTTCCCTTCTAAGGATGAGAAATTTATAATTTTTTTGTGAAATAGTTCTAGAAATTAAGTAAATTCTAACCTTATAAATTTCCAAAAATCCACTATGAATTTTAAGGGAAAACTTCACTTAATATGATTTTTTGTCAGTTTACATGAATTTACTTGGGTTGTCAAATACATGAAAATATTTCACTTTGATTAATCTAACAAATGCACATAATCCTCAATGGATAGAACGTGCTTTCATATATTTCCATAGGTGTTGGAATTTATTGAATTTGAAATTCATCTATATTTGATTATTTTCAAATTTGCATAATGTTTAAACCTTTTGGAATAAATAAAAAGATGGAGCTCATATATAACATAATCAACATGGGCTTACCCTTATTCCATTGAGGTGGTAAGAATGCATTGTACTTAAGTTGCAAACTAATCATGTTTCCATTCCAATAGATGGAAGCTAATCATTTTGTGCATGATTATAATAGTATTGGGACACATATTCAAATATTGCAAAAGCTTTCATTTGTTTGATAGTGGTTGCTAAAGCATACCAAAGTGGTTTTTAGTTTTAACCCACATGAAATTATTCGACTTGCATATGTCAAATGTCTCAAATGGTACTTATAATCACAAGGTTAGATAAGAAAAGCAAGATCAAATGTTCCTCTTGATGGAATGCAAAAGTGTTAAGGATATTGTGCAATTTGTTAGATATCAATAAATCTTCTTGCAAATTATGTTGAGGTTGTGGTAAAAAAAGAAAAAAAGAAAAAAAACCAAGCAAGCTGAAATAAACAATACATTAGGCTTAATACACAACAAGTTACAACTTACAACCCTTGAAATATGGAAACAACAAAAGGTTCTGAAGACCATAATATGATTAGATGCCAATTTTGTCTCTCAAATGCCTTGTAAGGACTAAAACCATAACAAAAGATAATTATGCATTTGTTTTAAAACATATGTTTCAAACTAGGTTTTTAGAGCATGGGGATTGAATACTAGATTCATTATTCAAAACACAAGGTGTAGGGTAAAGCCTTGGGAGTAGGGTATTTAGGTTCTGGAGCTGCGGGTAGAGATTTCCAAGATGAAATTTCCCAGCATCAGCATGGAGCTCCACATTGCACCCTCACCCCCTGTTCTTGGTTCGACTCATGGTGGGAATTTTGCAAAACAAAATACTCACCCACCACTAGTGCATTTTGAAGAAATAAGACAACATGGTTTTAATTCCAAAGTAGTCTTAAAGACATGTGAAACCCTAAAACTTTTATAAGATTCAAGTCAAAAGGGTTGCACTTTTGGACATTTTTAGATCAATTTTACATTGCTCACGAAGAGTAGGTTACCCTAGCCTAGATACGTAATAATATGCACGAAATTGATGATTTCGTGCACTCCAACGATTGATGAACAAATGCTGCAAGGTTTTTTTTTGCTTTGGCTTTCAAAGCATGTCCCGGAAAAGAAGATGCCTTTAGTAGTGAGATCAAAGAGACATTACACCATTTGCATGTGCGGGCTTCCATTGTAGTCGTCCTTCATTGACTAAGTCAAGAAAAAACAAATTTCATTCATGGAAAAAGCTCGAACTGGTTCTGCTCCCACAGGGACAGGGACCGGCGCATTGGATCCAACTTTTGGAAGTTTTACTTTAAAAGAATCAGATTCACATTAGGCGAACTGGTTTCTTTGGTGAAAGTGTTTAGACTGTTTAGATTGGAACGGATTGTTTTGGTGTCCAGAGCGTGGACACAGTAGGTGGATGTACAACATATTGTCTATTGGCAGGGCCAGCGTGCTTGTGATGCCTTGTTTTATGAGAGTCTTTGCATCCTGCAGATAATTTTTTTATTGCATTGGAAGAATTGTGCATTTGCATTTTTAAAAAACAGGCTTTTCAGAAGTCCATCACAACACTCATATTGTAGCTTAGGGTCAGTTTCCATGTTCAGAAAATGAATACTTTTTTTTCTCAAAAAATGAATTCATTTTTAAAATTTGAAAATTTATATATTTTCATCATTGACTATGATATTGTGATATGAGGAATGAAATTATTCAGAGTGTATCCTACGATAATTATGATGATTTTCAACATATCAACCTCATATTTTCACAAAATTTCATTTCAATATTTGTAGGATTATTTAATGTCGAAACTGACATTAGGGTAAGGTACTACTAATCTACCATTCATGGGCTTGGCCCTTGTTGGCGGGGTGGGGGAGCGGTTCTGAAATTATTTAATCCTTGGTCTACTACCCTTGGACTTAAGAAACAACACCCTGAATTCCCCATGGCTCTAGCCATTCAAATAGACTCTTAATGTTTTTTGAAAAGAATTATGCGTAGGGTAAAGCCCCAGGGTGAGGGCTGGTTATTTGGGGACTGCCCTGGCCCTAGGGCTTTACCTGGCGATAACGGTTGCAGTAATTATTTTCAATTTTTAAAATTCTGATACTCAGAGGGTACCACAGTAAAAAAAATTTTGAAAAATTATACCCGGGAAATATCCTTCTAGTACCCAATGAGTATCACGGTCAAAAAGTAAAAAAAATTTAATGTGGGCAAATGAAAATGAAATGCCCACCCCCCAAAATGGCTCTCAGCAAAGGAGTTATTATGCTTGGTAACATGCCCTCCCAATACACCGAGAATTTTGTGCGTGTTTTTTTTATAATGTAGATGGATGTCAATGGTTAATGCTAGTGTTGGGTGATTGTCTCTTTTTTAAAGAAAGAATTAGTGGGGTTAAGAGTTGGGCATATGGAACAGTATTGGCCAGCTATTGAGAAAACATTTTTATTATCAACTCAGTTATTGATAACCTATGGTCGAGTATTGATTTTAAAAATGCATTAAATAACCTACTCACTTGGTACATATCATTCCAAGAATTGGAAAGACCCCTTATGTGTGAGGTATTGAATTTTAAAAATAGAATAACTTATCTGGATGATTAGAATTTCATCCAAGTAGGTTGTCAATACTAAAACTTCAGACATGTATATATAACAGAGAAAAACAGAATATTAAGAATAATAATAAACCATATATACTCGACCTAAGTAGTATAACTAGTGGTTTTCAAGGCAAATGTTTGAGGATTAACCCTTGTGCATAACTGGTGATTACTACCTGATAATTGGGGTATTACTTTGACCTTGAAGTTGATAACTAATAGGTCCTATACATATTGATACCTTGTGATAGCTGGTTATGAAAAAAACAATAACTGGCTAAAGTTGATATGGACCCTTGATTGTTGGTTTTGAGAAGTGAAAGAACTGGGTTTGACCCATAACTATGGTTCAATTTTTTTTATAAAACCAAACACATGATCAAAGAACCTACTTTGACTCAATCGTTCTTTGGCAGTTCTTGCCTTTTGGCCTGGGCAAACCAGCACTCACAACAGGTTACCTTCACCTTCTAGAGCGAGGCCTCTTAATGGTCAAATTAAACCCAAGAGATGTTAGATTTGAACTCAGAGACCCGGCTTTATAACATGTAGAAGCAACTTAGAAGGTAAATCCCAATTACCCAAAAAGCATGGTAATCCCAATTTAGAAAATAATAACCTATTCCTTTTGGGTAAATCAATCCATTATTTGAAAATATTCAAAACCTTGGAACTTGAAGTCTTTTAAATGTGAAAATTTTCAAAAACTCAAAACTGGAGCTCATAAGGAAATCAAACAACCACCCAACAGTGGTTAAAAGTTAGTTAATACATATAGCTTAACCATTGTGATAAGCTATGAGACAAGAATACAATAAATAAACAAGTGTTTCCTGCCAACACATCGTCCATCCTGCATGGTGTGTTGGTGGTGGGTTGCAGGTTCACTCTGTACCGGCCAGATAACCTTGAAAATAGTCATGGGGAAACACTGGGAACCTCATTTCATGCATGTAGATGACATTGGACAAGTGAATTGAACATTTGGGGGAAATGAGATGAAGTGACCAAGCACAACATGAAACAACTTGACCTAATTTTTTCCTTCATATTTCAGCCCGTCAACCCCCTTGTTTCCTGTGCCTTCAAACAAACCAATGCTGGGCCCTGCCTTCCCCTGTACTTAATCTTGGGAGCCCAGTTCCAAGTGAACAACAACAACTCCCAAATACACAAATCTTTGGTCCATTAAATTTTGACCTGTTCCTAAGCTTTGCTTATCTACTCATAAGCATTTGCTGACTTTTCAAAAGCAGATTCTAGACTTGTAATCCCTCTCTGCCGATCACATTTCAGCAGAGTATAACAAATCTAGAATTTGCTCTCGAAAAATCAACAAAAGATTTACTAACAAACCATCCCAATTTTATTTTATTTTTGGTGTTGTCGTAAACAATCACTTAGGAACATCTTCTGGTACCATTTGAACAAGAATGGGAACTTATTGTAAAACTCCCTGGCGTGGCAAAAGGAGTTGGGAATATAGGTAAATAAATGTAAAGACATGGAGGCCAATCGTAGAATAATAAAAATTTAAATTGTTCAATAATGTTCATTTGGAGTGGCATTACCAATAGATGTATCAACATGGATCATCCATGTTGATGTAAAAATAATACAACAATGGGTGTAGGGAAGGGCCTGCTCCCCAAGGCCTCACCTAATTTGGCGGTCTAGCCTTGAGGGTAGTAGCCAAAGTGTGTCACCCAAAAATTAGGGAATGCTTCTGGGAATAAGTTTCCCTAGTGTAAATCAAGCAAGGTTATTTATTCAAATTGTGGAAGATCTGCATGTGATTAGTGGAAGGAAGGCTCCTTAACTAATGAATGAATGTTCTGTGAGAGGAGGTGCTTTCAAATACAAAGAAAAAGTCTTGAAAAAGTCCTGGACTGCTTAACCTTATACCTAAGGCACCTATAAGGAAGTATGGCCATCCCAATGGCACGATTCTCCAAGCCAAATCAGTTGTTAGGCCAAGTTAGTTCTTAGAGGAAACCGTGCCATTCACGGGAACTTTTGAGTTGAAGGGAACTCTTTGAGTTCTAACACAGTTACCAGTACCAAGTTAACCAGGGACCAGGCCCTTGGTGGCTGATTGTCCCAAGTTAATGGCCATCAGACTTGTCTTGGCAGGCTTGCATAGTGACCAAATGCTTGGCGGAATTGAGCATTCCCATGGGATTCTAAATCGGTAGAGGTTCAAGTGGCATAAGAGCATCCCCACCAGTGTTTAGTACGTGACCCTTCAAAAATATTTCTCACATCCAAGTCTAGTTATTTACTTTTTTGCGACCCCACATATAAAATACAGCTGATATGTGGGAACTACTAGTAGCAAACCACCTGGCTTAGTCATTATGTTTGGCCAATCAAAAACAGGGGACAGCAGTCAGATCACATTTATTGCACTTTTCTCTAGCACGTGCACAGCTTTGCTGAGCATTTTACTAGCCTCAGCAAACTGCGCACATAGGCAGGAGAAAAACCATTTTCCTGAGCCAAACCGGCATATGTTGACTTTTCTTCATCCGATTTTAAAATGCAGGGCCAGCCCTGGTGGGGATGCTCTAAGCGGTTCCCAAATGCATGCATGGTCTTCCCATTACACGATCCATGGTCATATTGACAAAGAGGTGGATATTTTGCCAAGGTTTTGCATAGGGGTGAAGGCATGCTCCCTGGGCTTCTCCCTAATTTGATGGCCATAGCCTGAGGATGTAGGCTCTGAAATGCAGGGTGCCTGGGATAGCAGGCCTTCCCCTGTGTAGAGCACAAAAGGTTTTTATATTCAACAGGGAATGCCTTGTTGGTCAGATGAGTAGTTGTGTTCCAAAAGAAAAAAAAGGTTTTAAAATTAAAATGGTGGAAGGTCTGCATGTGATCAGCAGGAGGCTCCTTCAACTGACAAAGGACTAATCAGTGCGGGGCTGCTGTGCAGGAAGGTGCAAACAAATACAAAGAAAAACCTTGGCATCCTTTCTGTTATTTAGTGAAGCTCTAATCATCATGGGCACACAGTACAAGTTGCTGCAATGTAAAAACTACACAAATTGCAGCTATTGAAACCCCATTGCAAAACTGCATGAGAAAGATAATCCAGGATCAGCAACTTGGGCCCAAAAGCAGGAGAAGGCTGGGGCCTTCTCTGCTCCCCCTTTTGGTTCCCCAAAACAAACAAAAGAAAACAAAAAGGATCATTTTGGAGCGGCACCAGGGATGGGCTGAGAAATGGCCCGACATCATGCTTCCTTCCTGTAATAATAAATTGTTTCATGGCAATATGCACGTTTTGTGTCTTTTTGTGTAGTGAAGAACACTAAAGTATCTTGTATGGACTTATGCCCTTGCAAGAGGTGTGCACTGTGAAGATGTTAGGATAGAAGATTCCTCTTGGTGAGTTGGGAGTCCAAATTGTGTGTGGGAGGTGTTTTGGGGGGCGAGTGGAGGGGGAGGCTTCTCAGCCTTAATTTTCCTGGTTGTGTTTTTGGCTAGTATCTTATAGTAACATTGTAAAAACCTAACAGCCAACTTATGCGGACAGTCTTTGAAAAATTAAAAAGGCAGTTCTCCAATTTCTTGATTTTGTTGGGTGATTTGTGGCAAATCATGATGATTTATAGAACCCTTAAAAAATTCCATGATAAATGGTTGGGGGTGGTCATTGTGAAATATTCATTTAGTCAATTTTCCAAAACTAAAAAAAATGAAAGTTAAAGAATTTCTTAATTTTGTGGGGGAGGTTGGGGGGGGGGGGGTTGATTTATAAACAATCATGAAGATTTATGGAGCACTAAATTTTTTTTATGATAAATTGTTGTGGTGGTGGTCGAGCTGAAATATGCATCTAGCCTAGTCAATTCTTCTCAAGGGAAAAAAGAAAAGTAGAAGAGGAGCTTTGTTAACTTTGTTGGGTGATTCCCCACAAGATCATGACTTCCATGATAAATAATTGCCATGGTGATCATGAAATATTCATCTAATCAATTTTCCAAAAGGAAAAAAAAAAAAAAAAAATTGTTCATCAAATTAAATTTTCAGAAGGGAAAAAAAAGAAAAGAAGGTTGATCTAGGTAGATATCTCACATGGAAAAAAAGAAAGAAGAAAAAAAAAAAATCAAAAGAAGAAGAGCAAAGCAAGAAAAACATATTTGCTGCAAAAAACAAGATCTCCAAAGAAAGAAGCCGGTTTCTGTAATTAGAAGCTGGGTTCTTTTTTAATCATGATTACTTAATCCAAACCTACATGGGGTAATTATTAGAGCCCATAATTAATAGTTTGCATTTATGATGCTATTTTTTTTTCCCCTTTAAGCGCGTCAGCACCGTAAATTTACATTAATAATAAATAGGTAGGTACCTTCTGAAGTGTCAGCAGTCATGACCACCTTAGTTACTTACTTCCTTCCTTCCGTCCTTCTTTACAATGCACGCAACCCATAAAAAAGAAAAAGATAAAAAGAAAAAGAAAAAGAAAACAAGCTCAGGTCCAATACGCACTTGCGAAATCGTCCTAAGTCCTAACCTCCGTTCTCTCTTCTTGCTCGCTCGCTCTCTTCTCTCTCTCCCCCGCATCTTCGCGTTTCTTCTCTCTCGACGGACGCTGCCGTCGTCATCGCCTTCTTTTCCTTTGCATGGATTCTTGTGAGTAAGGAGTGCAAAGAAGAAAGACACCGGATGCTGAAGAACGAGTCTTGGTTGCAGCGGTGAAGGAGGAAAGAAAGGGGGGAGAGAGAGAGAGAGAGAGAAAAGCGGCAAGACCAGAGAGAAAGGAAGAGATAATAAGCGCGTGGCGTTCTCTCTTGGTTCGGAGGGAGGTGATTTGCTGCTAGTAGTTTCAAGCGGGCGACGATGCGGAGGTCATCGACGAGAAGAACCGGGGTGCTTCCGGCCACAGCCACGGGCTCTACAGGTAAAGGAAGAGCGCTGAAGAGTATATTGTCCTTTTGGTGTGTTTTTTTGGTGTTTCTCCTGGTTTGTTTGTGGCTTGTGTTTGCGATGCGCTTCTCTGTTTTTATTTTTATTTTAAAATTAAAATTAAAATTAAAATTTTATTTTTAAAAAAAATGTCGGGGAGTTTCGCAGACTTGAAATTGTGGCCAAATTAGTGGCTGGAGTCTCTGTCTGTGTCTTCAATTTAGGATTGTCCACAGAGGCTCTTGGCGCCCTGGTTTGTTTTGAGGTTTGATGTCAGTAACATACAGGAAATTGTTCATCGTCTCCTCTGCCTCTCTTTCTTTTTTGTTTCCAGGCAAAATTTCTTATTGTCTTTCTCTCTCAGGTGCTGTGAGGAGGTTTTGCTTCTTGTGTGCTACTGTTCTAAGTCTCATCAGCCGACCATTATGCCCTGTCTTTGTCATCTAAAAAGACAACGAAACAGTAGTACCTACCCGTCACTGCTTTGCGGAGTCCTTCTCGCATTTTTTTAATCATGTCACTGACGTGGTGTGTCCGATTGCACCAAGAGTTTCAACTCTTTTTATTCCCATTCTTCCATCCATCCATCAGAAGATGTCAGGAAGTGTTGAAATTTGGATCTACCGGAAGAAAATTTCTTTGCTAGAAGAATTCTATGGTGCAGAGGATCCTATAAATGGAAGATGATGACTTTCTTCATCTTGAGGGAAACAGATGGTGATGATGAGCTTATACAATCAATCCCCATTCTTGAAGTAGCATCTTGTGGCATATTGTGTCAGTTAAGGTCACTGTTGTTTTGCTCCATTTCAATAGAGGATGCATGCTATGGCTATGTGGAGTCCACTTCTGGACTTCATCTTGAGGGGAAGTTTTATTGATTGATCTGCTGGGTTTTGTTTCTGCCATTGGTGGATATGAATGACAAGCTTGATCTATTCAGACTTCACTCTTAACATCTAGTTTTCTGGTGCCAGGCAAGGATTATTCATCATAACCCTAATTCCAGTTGTGGTTCAGATCCCACTTGTTCACGTGTACCCTAATTCCAGTTGTGGTGCTTGCTCAAGAAAGTCACTCAAGGTATTTTTAAAGTAGTGCCTGGAAATGTGGGACATATTCTCTGATCACTTTCTGATCTTTATGTGTTCATATTGCAGGCTCAGTAAACAAGGCTGCAGTCCGAGAGTTGGAAAAGATTGATGCCTTCTTCAGCCAATATGCTGATAAGTTTGATGAAACCTCAATAGGGTGAGTATCATGGTCCTGAAAGGGAAAACTCATTTGCTCAGATCTACATGATTTCTTGATGCTATTGATCACTGAACAGCAGAAGCGCTGAGTTGTTTGTCTGTCTGGAGATGCTTTCTTGAGTGAAAGAACTTGATCCCACACTCTAGTTACATGAGCACATGTTATTATTCCCATTAGAGCATAGTAGCTTACTGCTGTAAGAGACTCTCTTTAGTACTTCCTTTGTTCTACACATTGCCTAGCAATAGGGGTCTTGGCTTGCAGTCACAGATGTGTGGTAGTTGAAGCAATCCTGCATCTTCTGAAATGGAGAAGTCCAATTCTCATGAACTGCTCCAAAGCTTCATCTGATACTGTCAAGCTCTCCCCTATTGTGCTTTCTAGTTTTATCTGAAAGGCTGTTCAATTAGCTCCACATTTTTTGTGCAGTTGCTTAAGGTCTTTATATGAAACCTCTTGATCAGCTTTTATTTGTTGTTTTCTGTTATGGACATTGAGTGTTCTGCATGCACATCTGTTTGCTCATTTATGTTTTCCCCCATCCTTGTGAATCAGGGAATATTTTGATCCCTCACATGATACTGAGTTGGAAAAAGTATGTTGATTTCTAATTGTATGGATTAGATGCCAATATGTTTAACATGATGACAGGAGCTTTCCCTTGTGCTCTTCTTAAGGTGGATCCATGTCTAAGTGAGCTTTTTGCAGCTTTAGGCAATGGAGCAGGCTGATTTCAAGTTCTTTCTAACATTGTTTTGGTTGTTCATGTGATAGGCCTGATGGTATAGAAGCATTATGTCAAGACCTTGGTGTGTCACCAACAGATATCAGAGTACTGCTGCTAGCCTGGTATGCAGATTTTGACATGTCTTGGCAGATCTTTGTGATTATTATGGTTTTGAGAAAATGGTTGCAAGACTTTAGTATGCGGTCTTGAGTTTGCCAGTGATGAAGATGTGCCATGAGTCTTGTCATTTTCTTTGTTCTTCTGCAATTGCTTGTAATGTTTCTGTTTAATGGGGCTGCAGGAAGTTGCAGGCAAGTAGACAAGGTTACTTCTCTCTGGTCAGTGTCCACATCACACCTTTTGGTTATCTGCTAGTTATTTATGTGCTAAGCTTGAAGACTCTGTTGCCTCGGCTTTAATTCAACTCTCTTTCTTTCCTTTGGGATTATTGGAGGAGATCTTAATCAGCAAGTTCTCCATCAAGTTGGAAGGACTGTGCTGATGCTTATGATGTGACTGCATGGTTATATAGTCAAATCTGAAGGGCTGGATAGAAGGTTGCTCTATCTTTGCTTGACCAGGGACACTGGCTAATTGTAAAAAAATTATCTGCAAGTTTGCTGCAGGATGAATGGCGGAGAGGAATGAAAGCAATGCGAGTGGACAGTGTTGATAAGCTGAAGAAGGCACTTCCAGGATTGCAGCAAGAGGTGTGATGATTATGATCAATTCAGATAATCTTTATTTTTGAAACTCCAAACATACTACAGCATTTCTCTTGAAGTAAATGACATGGGATGGGTTCAGCTTGTGTACATCAAATTTTGACTTTGATTGCAGTAGTGCAGTGAACTACATATATGGGCTTGAATCAGGCCTAAAATTAGTTGGTAACAACTCTGTTTTCTTGTGGTTTGACTTCAGGTCAGCAGCCAGTATCTGTTCAAAGACTTCTATGTGTTTGCTTTTCAGTACTGCTTAACAGGTATGTAACATTTTAAACTTCCATTTGCAATTAGGTGTGACACATGCACTGTGGTATGTTCATAATGTCTAATTGGCTTCCAGATCTCTGCTGGTTGTTGAAAGATTTAGTGCAACAAGATATAAGGGTTAGTTACGAATATTGTTTCTTTGGACAAATATTTGACCAGTGTTGTGCCATTTTGCAGAGCCTCGCCAGAAGACGCTTGATCTGGAGAGTGCATGTCAGATGCTGGAGTTAGTGTTGGGGCCTCGTGCCCATGTACCCTCATTCCTCCAGTTTTTACAGGTACTCTTTCTCTCTCCACTTTTGTGTATTGTTGCCCTTGGGGTGGGTGCATCACATGATCTGCTGTGAACATTATGTACATGCTTTCATTGAACTTATGCTTCTCTGGTTTGCATGTAGCTAAATGTGTGCGGTGTATTTGATGTGTATAGGAGCAAACAGAGTACAAAGCAATGAATATGGACCAGTGGACTGCCTTTCTTCGTTTCTGTGAGGAGGTAGAGGTTCTGAATCAACCTATATGGAAAGCAGCAATAGATAACTCTGCTTTTGTCATGGTTTGTGAAGATGAATTATTGCACACATTTCTTGTTTTTGATATTTGTGGGATTTTGCACTGTTTGTGCAGATAAAACCAGACCTAACAAATTATGATGAAAGTCAAGCCTGGCCACTGCTCTTGGACAATTATGTGGAATGGGCCAGGAAATACACAATGATTAGCTTGTGACCTGCTGTGCTGGTCTGTGCCTCTTTTCTCTTGAAAGTGAGGGTTTCAACACTGCTACAAATTTTTGGGTGTGGTGGGGGCTTGTTCACCACTTTTCAATGGAAGATGTGGAAGCAGAGGGCACACATATAATCGATTGAGCTGGTGGCTTCATGTAGAAGTCTTGTGGTTTGCAAAACAGTTGTGCATGAAAGCAATGGAACATAATTTCAAACAGCTGATAGTAGCAGTGGGCTGAAAGCAAAGTCCATTGCTGGCCTGGCCTACCTGTTGGGGCAATCTTTACCACATTGTTCAGTGGTGTCACCTTTTCAGAGTTGACAGCTGCTGCTCATTCAAAAGCTGTGTCATGATGCCCTTGGAATAAGAGCTTCACAACATAGGTGAATGCAGCTTTCAGTCATGACGTTACTGTACATTTTCCTCCCCTGTTTTGTGCCCTCCAGAATGGGAGCATGACACCAAAGTATAACTTCATCACACTCATGAAGTGCAAATAACCTGGTAGGTTAGTATGAATGCTTCAATATGTGGGTGTTTATCATTGTCCATTGATTTCTTCTCTAGTTCCAATTGTGTTCAGGTGCTTTTTCATTGACAAAAGATCTTATGTCTGCTCATTTAGATTGTCCCAGATTTCCACTGTTTTAGTGGCTTCTCACATAACACTTTAGGTTGGGGTTCACACCTATGTGAAGCCTCACCCAGTAGCCAATCAAATTTGGCAAGTTCTATCCTGATGCACCGAACTGTGAGGTTATACTGGTACACTGGGAGTCTCTCTCATTAGTCAATTAGTTGAAGTTTTTAGCTGTGGAGAAGGTCGGGAGATTTGTTGACAGGGTAATTATTTAGAGAACAATATCCAACAGTTGCTATATGGTTGGGAAGAGAACACAATTGGCAAGCACCTTGGGATGCATGTTCAACCTTGAATCACTTGGGATCATGATGCGGAGTGAGTACTCAACAGACAAGACATTACATGAGAAAATTTGTAACTTCAAGCATGTTTCCCAAGGTAGAGAACACAGTTGGCAAGCACGTCAGAATGCATGTTCAGCCTTGAATCACCTGGGATGATGAAGATTGAATATTCAACAGACAAGACATTATATGAGAGAATTCGTAACTTCAAGCATGTTTCCCAAGGTACAGATTCCTCCGTGTATGTGTAGGGTGCTTTCATACAGGATTAAGTCATGCTGGGTGGTGCCCTAATAGCAAGGCAATATGCCTTTGCCCTATGAACCAAGGGCAGAGTTCAAGGTCTGAAGTCTAATTCCTTGCTGTGAGTGCATTACCTAACTTAGAAAATGCTATCCTCTGGAACTAGAAACATTGAGCCAGGTGGAAAGGGGTCGTTCTTTCCAACCAGAAACATTTAGCCAGGTATTTGCAAGATGGAAGAATTAAGATGCAAACTGCAAATTTGGCCTCACCCAGCTTACTGTAGAATCGAAAATTGGCAATTTGGAAGTTCAAAAAACTTGGTCATTGTCAATGACTAAACTGTAGTAAGGAGCATTGAGGGACATGAACCAGGTTCTTTGAACAGTGTTTTGTACATGCACGCAAACAACAGTACATGTACTATTGAAATTTGGAATCTTGAAAACTTGGGTGTTGCCAATCATGTAACTGTAGAGAGGAGCACTCTGAGTACATTGAACTAGGTTCTCTGAACATTGTTTTTAGAACAGTGTTGTGTTTTCACTGTAATAGTACATATAGTATGGGGATTTGGAGCCTTTTAAAACTCTTTAAGGATGATATCCACTTTGGCTACAAACAAAAATTCCTAAATATACCACTGGTGAGGACTTGTGATAGAGTGGTTTTTTTTCCTTTTCTCTTCCAATTTTGTGATGTTGCCATAAGGATATTTAGCCATATTTGGCTAGAGACCAGCTATGAAAGTAAAATTTTTATCAAAATCTTTTTATATCCTGTGTACTTGCTTGAAAATTTTTGTAGAAAACATGGCGAGTTTGAAAAAGGGAATAGGAATTAGACAGAAAATTTGCCCAAAATAAAAATAAAAATAAAAATGCTTGAGCACTGTGAGCACATGAACCAGGTTCTTTGAACATTGCGTTATGAACAGATATATATCCGCACAGGTTTGCATGATGAATAATTCCCTAAAACATGGCCACATTCAAGGGGTTGGGTTCTTATAATGACGTGCATGAAGACTCACAACATGCTCATTGCTGATTGCTCCAAAACTAGAACCATCAACAAAACAACAATGTGCACGTGAAGTTACATCCACCTTACAAGTCACATGTCTTTAGGAAGCTCCAAAATTTACCCCAATTTTTTTAATATAAAAGGTTCTACATTCTTGCATCATCTTAGTGTCCCTAGTTTTGAACTTTGGATTTTGGGGTGGGGGGGGGGGGGGGGGGAGGCACTGGTGTTGTAATCTAAATCTCAAATTTTCTTTTTTTATATGGTTCTAATTTTTTGTCCCTTT
>Ga0116229_10008820_pt1 | contig 15557 bp, 11 predicted proteins | sample S1TSphgellanicum_3_FD_87313 | JGI IMG/M metagenome (GOLD analysis project Ga0116229, IMG submission 87313) | Host-associated microbial communities from peat moss isolated from Minnesota, USA - S1T2_Fc - Sphagnum magellanicum MG | ecosystem: Host-associated > Plants > Peat moss > Unclassified... | reverse complement strand
GAGCGAGGGGATGGGATTGCAAGATGACCAGTCCCTAGGTGATGGATGAATTGTTCTGGGGAAGAGACCATGAGGATGTCAATGACTGGGCGGAAAGGCTCACCATGGCGGCTGAGGTGCGCGATCTGAATGCAGACAAGCTCTTCAAGATTGCAAAGTTGAATCTGAGGGGTAGAGCCAAGGAGTGGTTCAATAGGTTGTAGCTGGCACCAGCCGATTGGACTAAATTGAAGACTCTGATCATACAGAAATATGGAAATGTAGATGCTGATGACATCAGGATGAAGCTTGATGCCATCAAGCCAAAACCCAAGGAGAGGGTTCAAAAATATTTCGGACGTCTTGATAGACTGTTTCAGAAGGGAAAGATACAAGACGCCGAACAGAAGAGAAGGTTTTTGGCCAGATTAAGGCCGAAAATTCGAAAGTTGTGTGTGGTAAGGACGTTTGCTGATATTGAAGAGCTGGTGAGTGCTGCCACTGAGCTCGAGAGAGTACTGGGTGAGCTTGGAAAAACTCCATTCGAACCACTGAAGGAGGAGCAAGAAGAGGGAGTTGCAGAGACGATGATGGAGAAGCAGGTTACTGCTTTAAACAATACACTCATTAATTTTTTGAAAGGGAATGTGCCAAATCCTGTCGCATCATCCTCTCCCACCATGTTTGGAGGGTGCCAGATCTGTAAGGGAGGAGACCATATAGCCACTGTATGTCCGAGATTGAATGAACCACGGCTGAAATGTGCCAAATGTGGAATGTCTCATAGGATAGAAAATTGTGGGATAAAGTGCTCCTTTTGTTTGGGTTTGGGACACTCAGAGGACAGGTGTTGGAAGAAGCCCAAAGATGGGAAGCCACATTCTGGAGCAGCAAATTTCTTGGAAGTATTGCTGAATGACGAGGAAGCAACTCTGCAACAATTCAACAAGCTGTGTGGAAATGAGAATGTATTCTCATACACTCGGGTACCTAGGAGGAGAATGCTTGTCGAAGTGGCACCGGCAAGTGCTGGGCCATCTTCCAAGGCTAAAGGAGAAAACACAGGGATGAATCGGGAGAATTCTGTCAGGTCGAAAATTCTATCCCATTTCATCAAAGGAAAGGTTTCGATGACACCCATGGAAACAATGCTGATGATTCCAGGAGAATTAGAACACCTAGAAAACTTAGTAAAAGTGGCGAGAAAGAAGAAGGATGCAGAAGCTGTGAACAATTAGGTGTCTATGGTTTCAGCAGCTCCAACGCTTAGACGAATCTACATCAACAAAATGCATAGGAGTAAGACACTCCACTTGTCGGTGGAAGTGAATAACTATCTAGTGGAGGGACTTGCAGACACTGGAGCGTCAATGTTTGTCATGGCGGCTGCAGTAGTTCGGGAACTAGGACTAATGCATATGGTCTTTGGTTCCGAAACCTATAAGACCGCGTCAGGAGTAGTTACGCAAGCGTTTGGTCGGATTGATGAAGTACCGATCAAGGTCGGAGGTGTGCAATGCACCATGACTTTCATGGTGGTGGACACGGACAGCTATGACATGCTGTTTAGGCTCGATCTTCTGATCAAAATTGGAGCAGTTGTCGATGTGGAGCGGGGGTTGATCCAAGTGAGGCGCGGACTAGGTACCAGGGTAGAAGTATTACCATTGACCATGGTCAACATGCTGCAGAAGATGAATTCGGAAACTTTGATGCAGGAGGTTGCTGCCGCCTTGGGAAACACACGTCTCAATGGAAAATTGGAGACTATTGTCAGAGAGCCATCCTTGTGTGAACACATTGCAACAGGACAAATGGATGCGATGGTATCAGATTCCGACTCTGACACAGACGAGGATCGTGAAGGCGGGATTCAATTGGTGGACTCAGTTGATGACAAATCTGAGTTTGGAAACACTAAGCTTGAGGATTTGGTATTGTTGGAAGGACCACAGTAGATGCTGCAGCTGACGTTGCAGGAGCAAGCCGATGACTTCATGAAAGAGGAAATCACAGATGCTGATGACTATGCCGATTGGATCAGATGGGTTTCTGATGCAGAGCAAGGGAAGCAGGCTTTCCCTGGAGCCACAACTTGCGCAGAAGTACCAGTGCTACTACAAGTCTAGCAAATGAACATTGCTAACTCTTACAACAGCTTCAAGGAACGGTTGGCGTTGTCTGAAGACAACAAGGCAAATTCGAGGTGGGAAGAGATTTGCCAAAAGATTCGAATTGATCAGCACCTGGATGAGAAAAAGGGACAGTAACTCTGGGGATTATTAAAGCGATTTCAGGATGTGTTTGCTTGGAACAAAGGGGAGTTAGGCTGTTGTACTATCAAAGAACACTCCATAAACACACAAGGATTTCCACCTTGCAAGGTAGCTCCTGGTCGATTGTCATACTGGGAGGAGGCATAGGTAAAGAGATAGATTGATGTGTTGGTGGAGTTAGGCAAGATGAAGCCAAGTGATTCTGAATACGCTTGTCGCGTGACCTTGCCAGTGAAGAAGGACGGGAGTAGGCGATTTTGTGGAGACTACCAACCACTCAACTTGCAGACATGGTGCGATTCATTCCCCATGCCTCTTGTCGACGATGTGATTTCCCAGCTGGGGAAGTCAACTTGGTTTATTGCACTGGATTTGCAGTCAGGATTCTGGCAAATTTGAATGGCTCCCGAAGATGTGAGGAAGACGGCATTGGTCACCAAGACTGGGCTGTATGACTAGACGGTTATGCATTTCGGTCTCAAGAATGCGACTAGCACTTTCATGAAAACAATGTTGCTAGTTTTCAAGGAGTTGGGAGACAAGTTTATGAAGGTGTTTGTGGATGATCTCAATGTCCACAACGAGAATTGGGAGGATCATCTGCGACACTTGGAAGCTGTACTATCCAAGCTTAGGGAAGTGAATTTGAAGTTGAATCCAGGCAAGTGCTGTTTTGCTGCTTAGAGCATCGTGTTCCTGAGCTATGTGGTCAGTAAGGAGGGTGCGAAGCCAGATCTTAAGAAGGTTGACGCGGTGTTGCGTTTTCTAGAACCGATGATGATCACCAGTGTCAGGTCTTTTCTGGGACTGACGGGGTACTACCGGAAGTATGTACAAGGGTACTCAAGGTTGGCGGGTTCATTGTTCGAATTAACGAAGAAAGATGTTGCATTTGTATGGAATCGGGACTGCCAGCAGGCGTTTGATTCTTTGAAGAGAGCACTTGTTGATGCTCCCATACTGATACGCCCAGACTTCCAGAGGCCATTCTGCCTCGATGTGGATTGGTCAACCAAGGGTGTTGGTGCCGTCCTGTCACAGAAGGAGGGTAGGTTCGAGAAAGTGGTGGTGTATGCCAGCAAAGGTCTAACGATGGCGCAAAGGAAATTTCACCCCATGGAAGGGGAGTGTTATGCATTGATCTGGGGCATCATGCATTTTCGATAGTATCTGCACAAAAACCATTTTACTTTACGAACAGACCATAAGCCGCTCGAATGGTTGGCGATGGTGTTAAACGCACATGGCAGGAGAGGCAGATGGATTGATATGTAGCAGGATTTTTGTTTCAAAATCCTACATTGACCAGGCTTGAGGCATACGAATGCGGATGCTTTGAGCAGGAACCCAGTGGGGTAGGCCACGGATGATGATGACTTCGGTGAAAAAATCCGAGACGTTGGAAGTCCGCAAACTGACACAAGAGAAAGGGAAGCTCTCTTGATCCAGCCTGGTGAAGGAAAAGAATGGCTCGGCGACAGAAGAAAGGACAGGAAGTGTGTACACCAATAGCTGTATATGGTCGACGTGGTGTCAGAAGAAGATTAGACCAAGGAGTCTAAGCCGTATGAGACAGAAGTTGCAAGGAAGAGTGCGATTGTGCAGGGCGAAGGTGTGGAAGTAATGCTGAAGAGGAAAAGACCCCTGCACTTTGACAAATGACAGCAACTGGATCTGATTTTGGAGGCTCAGGAACTAGCCGAGTTTGGGGACCAAGAATTGAGTCTTACCGAATCTGATGAGGAGGAGGACCAAGAATTGGATGCAAAGTGCATCGACATCTAGGAAGATGCAGTCTGTCTGGGATTATTGAAGAACGGTACACTGCCCGATTCAGTGGACCTTGAGGAGAGTAAGAGAGCCAGGAAGAGGGTGAGCAATTACTACTGGAAGGAGCAGAGGCTTTACTTCAAGGGGTTGTTCGTACCCAAGCCAGAGGAAAGGATGTCCTTGGTAAGTCAAATGCATGAAGATCTGGGGCATTTTAGGGAACAACGGACGTTGGCTGAGATTTGTCGAAGGTATTTCTGGCATCATCGAACTGAAGATGTTAAGGTGGTGGTCAGAAGCTGCCAACAATGCCAGCTGGTGAGGAGCAAGGGTAGTATCCGCTCTGGGGATGAACAATTGAAGAGCATTCCCATCTATGACTTATTCCATAGAGTTGCATTGGACACTACTGGACCTTTGCCTGAAACTAGGTCAGGAAACAGGTACATCTTGGTGGTCATCGACCACTATTCCAAGTGGTGTGAGGCAAAGGCGGTTGCTGACCATAGTGCTAAAATTGCAGCCAGGTTCTTGGAGGGCGACATCATCTGTAGATATGGAGTACCCAGATTCATACTCACTAACAATGGTGGAGAATGGGCTGCAGAATTCAAGATGATGTGTAAGGATTACGGAATCCAACATTAGCGCACTGCACCTCAGTGGCCTCAATGCAACGGAATGGCAGAGCACATGATTAAGACCATCAAGCATGGCATCATTGTTCTTGTTGCAACACCAGGCAATATGGATTGTTGGACGACCATCTAGCTAAGATTCTGTTTGGGTACCGATGTGGGATTCAGGCTAGTACAAGGTTCTCACCCTTCATGATCCTAATTGGTCGTACACCATGTCTCAAGGCAGACAATTACCTACACGCCCTGGCTACTAAGACTGATGTTGGTGCGGAAGTCGAGGTGGCAGTAGCACAGTTTCTGTAGAAAATGGAGCTCATTACGAGCATCCATGAAAACATTTTGCTCAATGTGGAGCAAGCACAGAAGCAACAAACGAAGACTTATGTCGCTCGGAAAGGTAAGCATTTGTTTGAGGGTCTAGTTGCAAGGGTGACGATGGTGAAGATGAAGAAGCCAGGAAAAAGAAGAGCCTTATCTGCAAGCTGGGAGGGTCCATACTAATTTGTCGGACATACTAATGGGAAGGGAAACTTTGATTTTGAAGAGGGCAATCGGCTATGCATTGTCCAAGATGCTAATGGAGGTCAGTGGGAAAGATCCTGTCGAGATCTCCAGATCTATCACATTCCAACAAACTAAGGGAGGCTGAGGGACTCAGCCTTTCAAAAACGGAGGGGTTACATATGTAACACGAAATTAAGTCGCCACACCTGTGTGAACATTTCCTGATCTTGGAAGTTAAGTTTGCATTATTTACCGTTTCTTTTGTGGCGGCTGCCTTTCCATTACTACTACATGAAAGTGCATGGGAAATTTGTTTGGATGTGTGTGAGATGTTGTACAGGAAGGAAGGAATGGCGGCTACTACTGAATGAACATGGAGGCGGATCGCGCGTGATAGAGGAGGTGCCAAATTATGGTGAGGAATGGAGTGGCAATTATGAATTGAAGCGGTTTGGAGGTGTGAAAAAGGAGGAGCGATGGAAAGGGGTCCTCATTCTGGGTGGTCGGCAGAATAGCCAGTAGAGAATATCAGAGCAATTTTTGGAGGGAAGGTAAGGCAGATCGGGATAGAGAAGTGCAAAATACACAGATAGGGGAGGGAAGATTTTTGAGCTCAGGCTAGTTGTTAAATTTTTCCGCTGCGCCAATGATTAGATGGGCATATGTGAACTGCTTACGAGAGTAGTTGAGAAAGGTTGTAGCCGAGGACTTTGCTTTCTATGAACGCACTAGAGTCAGAATGTTTGTACTCTCTGGACTTTGTATGAATGAAGATGCAAGCTCATGTTCGATGATCTTAATCTGTTGGTTTTTGTAAACATAAGTGGCATCTGTGTGGGGGTCCGCAAGTGTAGGCAGGAGAGTGTTGGATGTGTTCGGGAAGAGATCAAAAGTTTGTTGCTTGTTGTCAGAATCGTTGAAAACACGATTAGGCAGAGGCATATCCGATCGGCAGGTTGATTATCTGGTTATGCACCCTCTCTTTTGGTTACACTTTAATTTTTGAATGTTCCAAGGAAATTAAAATTTTTATTTTCTTTCATTTTTTCCAACTTGCTTGTTTTATGTGTATGTGTTTTATTACAAAAAAGGATGTGTTGAAACTTTAACCTTGGGCTCGAGACCAAGGCAAGGGCTTGCAAAGGTGTGGGCCAAGAGTGAGTTTGGGAGTCACATTTCATGCTCCCAGAGTGCAAGAAAGTGTGAGGGAATGAACCCGCACACCCCCAAATGAACTCTCATTTTGGGAATTGGAATCCCAATGGACTCCCAAATCTTCAAAGGGAGATTGCAAGAGTCAAAACTCATTGGATTGAAAAGTTCCTTATATCATTGAAAAGCTTTTGGAACGTAGATGTCTTAAATGAGCTCGCATGACCCATTCGGACACTTAAAACACAAGTTATGGCCAAAAGAAGGGCCATGAGTTAAATTAGCAATTTGACTCGCGACCACTAAAAGTCAGAATCGGCCTGATTTCCTTGCGTGTAGGTGGCATATCACATATTGTTGAAAAGCTCTCAACAAGGGCTACAATTTTGCTCTAGACCTCACCTCAATTAAAGGTCTTCACACAAAGTTATGGGCCCCCAAAGTTGCAAGAGTCCCAAATTTGGGAATTTCGAAACTCCCATTTGGGAGTCTCGGGACAAAATGACATTTGGGTGCTGATCCCATGGCTAGGCACAAAGTATACTATAAGGGGGAAGGTGGTGGCTTCCCCCAAGTCCAGGCTGTGATGAGTCTTGTGAATTTGTGTTTGCCTGTAGTTCGTCCGTGCATTAAAAGTGCTCCAGCTATGCACTAATCAACTTGTTGTTTGGTTTGTGCAGGACCGTGTGAGTAATTGATTTGCTTATCAATCTTCCTAATCCCATCTCGGAGTTCCAGCACACCCCTCTACCTTCGAAGTGTTACGAATCAAGGAATGTGCCCAACTCCACTAGAAGAAAAACATGTATTTTCGACTATTTTTTACGATTAAATTTTAGTCACAAAAGACATTTTGTAACTTAAATTTTTTTAGTCATCTAAGACAAATCGCATGTGATAAACTAATCGCAAATGACAAAGGGTATTATATGAAAGAAAAAATCAACAAATACATTTCATCCTTTGACTCCATTGTATACGTATTGTCACATGCGACTAAGATGCAACTATTTTGGTCATAATTGAAGGTAAATTATGTGCTGCCACGTGTCTTAATATATGATTATTTAAATTATTATTATTATTATTATTATGAAATAATTTAAGAAGTTCAATTCAAATACTTGGATGATCTTATATTATGACACGTAGCCCAATGTAAATATGCCACATGGCATTAAAAATAATTTAATAAAATATAAATATTAGGTTGGTAGGTACTTAGGTAGGTACATAAATAGGTGCCTACACTCCTTACCTACCTACCTACCTACCTACTTAGGTAAAAAATTAAGTAGGTAGGTTCTACCTTCCTAGGCTAAATACCTATTCATATAGGTAGGTACTTAGGTAGGTAGGTACATAGGCCGACCTAGATGGGTAGGTCAAACTAGGTACCTACCTAGCTAGATATATAAGTAGGTTGGGGAGGTATGTACTTTAAAATTGTGCATTATTTATGTTTTTGTTTTGGGTTGAGCCTTTTGATTAGCTCATCCCATGTGCATAAATTTTTTAATGTGAAATTGGATAAGCACACCCCCCTTGTTTATATAGTGTTCAAAATAGGAATGAAGAACAAACAATATGAGATAAGTTTTGAAGTTACAACTTCCTTACAACTAAGTTGTAATTCTAAAACTTTTTTCATGCCTTACTTTCTTAGTTTTTATATTTTTAAACAATTCAAGTACTAGATAATTAGATAGTCATTTAATTAATAATGATGAAATTTACATATATTTAAATTATAAACTATACATTACAAATATTCAATATTAATTATCAATTACTTAAATAAGTAATACCTTCCTAATATTTAACAAACTAACTATCTAATTACTCACAAATTATTAATACATAACTCATAAATAATAAAATATTTAAAAATACTTTATTATTTTTTAGAATCTGATCAAATTATATATAATATAATTAATGTGAAACTAATTTAATGATTATAATTTAAAATTAAATATTTTAAATATTTATTTTAAAATTATAAATAATGAATGAATAATTCTTATTAGAAAGTAGATTCTTACACAAATTTTTAAAATATATTATTCAACTAATTACATTACTTACTGTATAATAACATTTATTATTGTTGTAAAAATTATTATAGGTCAAGTGTTTTTTTCCCTTGGTAATTATTACATAAATAAAATAATTTGTTAAACATAACATTAATTTTCATAATTACTGTAAAATTACTATAAAATATTTATCATGGATGATGAATCACAGAATTGTTTAAGATAATATTATTGTATAATAATTGGTGAAATTAAAATCAGTAAAATAATTATTTTAATTACACTATAATTTTTCCAAATTTGTAATTCAGGTTTGAAATTATAAATTACAGAGTGTGAATAATCATGTTCAATTAGAAAATAATTATGCACATATTAATTAATTTTTAATTAAAGTAATTACAATGATTTTAAAGTAATGTGACATTACTTTAATTAATTAATTTCTTCTAATATAATAATATAAATTATATAATATACGAATCTATGTTATAACAATACTTATTTAGTGTCACTTAGATTTAATAAACATAATCATTTATATGACTTATAAAAGTGATTTATTATGGATAACACTAGTAGAAAAAACCCTTGAAACTCAATCAATCATTTTTTGAATTAAAATACAAATTTAAGATTCCAAAATAGTAATTCAGAATTCAAATATCAATTTTTAAATCAAACAAGTTTTTTGAAGTTAAATAACAAATTTCAGAATTGAAATGTTAATTTTCAGATTCAAATAATAATATTCAATATTGAAATTTCCATTTTAAGACTCAATTAATAATTTTCTGAATTGAAATATTAATTTTGAGAATCCAAAATATTAATTTGGAATTCAAATTTCAAGTTCAAGTCAAATAATTTCTTAAAATTTAAATTTTAAACTTCAGAATTCAAATATCAAATTTCAAGTTCAAATAAAAATATTTAAAATCAAGGTTCTGATTTTTAGACTCAATAAAGTTTTTAAAAATTGAAATAATAATTTTTAGATTCGAAAATAATAATTTAGAATTCAAATATCAATTTTTAGATCAAATAATTTTTTTGAATGTAAATAACAATTTTCAGAATTGAAATGTTAAATTTCACATTCAAATAACAATATTCAAAATCAAAATGTCCATTTTTAGACTCAATTACTAATTTTCAGAATTGAAGTATTAATTTTGAGAATCCAAAATAATAATTTGGAATTTAAATTTCAGGTTTGAATCAAATGATTATTTAAAATTTAAATAAAAAAATTTCAGAGCTGAAATATAAAATTTCATACTCACATAAAAATATTCAAAATTAAAATGTCCACTTTTATGATCAATTAATAATTTTCTGAATTGAAATACTAATTTTTGGATTTGAAAATATCATATTCAAATCAAAATTTTCAAATTCATTATATGAACAATATACATATATATATATATATATATTACATACATTAAAATACCCCTTATGTCATTGTAAAATACCTTTAGGATGCAACTAATTTGGTAACTATTGTGACTAATGGGACATATCAGCCTATTAATGGATGAAAATAAATGTAAAATTGATGTAACCAATAGGATGAAATTTCTAATAGTTGCATCATAGTTGTGAAAATGATCAAAATAGTTGAAAGTTGTTCTTGTAGTTGCAAATATTCTCAAATCTAATTGCAAATGACTACAAATCGCATGTAATCGTAAATGGAATGGTTACATTTTGGCTGATTTCTATTAGTGCTCTTTCTTTTTCTGCTATCTTCACCTTTGGACTCGTAGTTGAGTTCATTAAAGAGCTTGGGGGTGCGTTAAGATGCATGCAACTTAGCCTTGTTATAATGATTTGATTTGATATTGTCCTATTGATTTGTCACCATATTTCATTCTTTGTTTCTTCATGTTTCATTTTCCAAGTTGATATGTTGTATCCACATTTTTTAAATGACATTTATCAAGAACTTTGATCTTATTTAATTATTATTATTTTTGCATTTTGTTAATGTTTTCTTTATTGATAGTTTAAATTTTGCATGGAGGACATTTTTGGGTGTTTCATTTTTAGTTGGTTGTTTTTGTGTTTGAAAACAAGTTCAATAGGAAGTTATTCACAATAAACTATAAACAACTATAAATGAAAGGTTTTTTATATGTTTTATCTTGTGTTAGTTGGTTTTGTGCATGTAAACACAAGCTTGATATGAAGTTGGCTTATAGTTGGCTATAGACATTTTGGAAAAAGCTTGAATTTTGTGGCACTTGGGTAAGGAGTAAATTCATTTATACTCCTTATGATGAATCTATAAGTGAAGTACATTCCATCCTTGCCTTAAAGCTTGCAACTAAGTTGAATAAAACCACAATCAAGACATAAGTTTATGCCTTTTTAAAGATAAAGGTTTTAAATCAAAAGTGGAGGAAGGAACCTTGTCAAAATGCTTGAAACCTATGGGTTGTTCAAATGGAGCCTCATATCAATGATGAAAATATTCATCGTTTTTCAAATGAAGTTTTATAACCTTACTCATGGGCTTGTGACCTTGTTAGAGAAACAAGTGAAAGTATGTTCAAGACTTAGTGGAAGGTAAGAGGAATAAAATATTTACCCAAGAAAAAAAAAGTGAATGGATATTCTCTATATCATTTGAATGATTTCAAGATATATCAAAATAATACATTTGATCACAATCCCCAATCAGATGTGTTTCTCATTTACATGCCCATAAAATTTTGAAACATATTGTACCCCAACATAGAAAGGGAATTTTGCAAAAGATTAAAAGAATTTACAAAATTTCTCACCATGATGCAATGCCATAAAAGCTTACAAAAATATGTGTGGAGATACAAACTCTTCAAATGAATTTGGACCATTTGTGATGATTATATGGTATGGGAAGTTACTTTTAAAATATTTTACAAAAAATTAATATAAAGCATTTTTCGCTATGTTATGATATAATAGAATATTTAAAATATTATTATATTGAAAATAGTTAAAATACATGTTTTCATAATTCAATTTTAAAATAAATGATAAATTATATATTATTTCAATGAGTTGCCATCTTTAATTTTTTTTACATCATTTGAAAAAAAATTGAAAATACCTTTGCCTAATTATATGGTGAGTAATTTTGATTATAAGTTGAATTCAAATTACATTATTTCCATTTGTGATTACTTTGTGTAAATGAAGGCCAATAGATTAATTTAAAAATTCATTTACGAATGTTTCAAACATTTTATTAAATTTGGACCCCAAATGCTAGGAGTAAAGGAATGGGCTCAAGGATTGTGCAATGTGTGTTCTAATTATTTGTTTTCCTTGATAAATAAACACCAATACCATAGCACTATGAGAAGTCATGTTTATTGAAAAGACACTACCTTCTAATTAAAACTCAAAAAACAATTCATATACAACTATTATGTAACTGTCTGTTAGGTATTACAACTATTGTGCAACTATCCCCATAGAAATAAAGTGTATTTGTAAATAAATTGTCATGTTAGAAAATCAGTTAATTGTATTATAGTTGTAAGTGAGTTGAAAATGGGTATTTTACATGGTAATTTATTCACATTGTGCATACGTATGTAGTCAACCATGTTTGATTTTTTTAGGAGTTGCATTGTAGTTACATGTGGCAATTACTTTAAAACTATTGTAAATGTGTCATTAAAGCAACAATTATGTTGTAATTAGGTACAATGTACATACATGTAATCATGCCATGTGTCCACATTTCCACCACCCATTGTGGGACTAATTTGCAATTAGTTTTTGATTATAATTCCCATTGATATAATTAGTACAACCACTAATGTGCCATTATTAAAGTACTACTATTCAACTACCATGATACAACTACTTATAACTTAATAAATATAATTATTAATCAATTATTTATATCTTCATCATATGTGCTTCATTTTGAATGATTGAAAATGTTATGGGAATGTTACCTCAAGCTCTTAAAATCATCTTTGAAATGCAAAGGATAAGGAGTAATGAAAAAATGACAAGAAGAAAAATAAACTTTTCAACTTATAAAACACATTTTTTTCCTTTTTCTTTCCTCTTTGGACCCCTCCTACTTTCAAACCTTGTAACTTTCTTATTTTTTATTCATTTAAAAAAAATTAAAGTGTTATAGGAATGCCACCTAAAGTTCTACAAATCATTTTAAAATTTTAATAGCAATAACACAACATACAAGGATTTTTTTTTAGTGTTTGGGAATTGGCCTTTGTAATGTTCGGTGGTTTATTTTTTGAATTATTGATCTTGGGGGTTCATAATTTTCTCTATTTTATTTTTTTTTTGACAAATTTTAGTGCCCCAAACATGTTAGTAGGAAGGGTTCAAAATTCTTTTGGTCACCAAAAACAATGGAGACCTCCCCTTGGATCTAGCTTGCCCTGAGCATTTAAGTGTTATAGTTACAACTCAATTGTAATTTAATTTACAATTAAGGAACAATTAAAATATTTAACCCATATGTTTTATCTTTGAATCCCATGTTACAAACTATAAAAAGGTTTATTTTCTTATATTTTCACATTAAAATACAAGTGCCATTTTGGGATGAACTCAAAAAAATTTAACCTAAAAGCAAAACATAAATTTTTTAAAAAAAGTTTCATGGCTATTCCTTAATTCACTTAATCTTGTGTGTTCCTACTTAATTACCTACCTATGTAAGTAAGTAAGTCCTATTTTTCTACCTACCTAGGTAGATAGGTATGTAGTTTCTAAGTAAATGCAGAAGTACGTAAATTTTAAGACCTACCTACCTACCTACTTACCTACCTACCTACCTATGGTTATGTATGACTTACCTAATTACTAAAATAAATAAATATATTTTTTCAAAATGTAATTAATATGCCATGTGATAATTTTGTATTGTGCCATGTGTCACAAACTCAGACCATCATTAATAATCATAATGAATGATGGAGATCAATATTTTGAAAAAAAATTATGTCCAAATATCTTCATAATGTCACGTGTCAAATTTTAATAGATGGATGACAAGTAATGACATCAGCATGACATCATGGGTGTAGTTATAATGGAGTTGCATAATAGTTGAAAATGAGTGTTTTGACAAAGTTGCAATTGAATTGCAATGAATTGTGCTGTATATATGGTGAGTTGCAACTCTGCAACTTGTCCATTAACACTCAAGTGTATAAATACAATGAATTGCAAAGGCCAATTGCAAAACACCCTTTTTCTCATAATGTTTATCAAGTTTTTAAAATTTTCACATTGTTCATTTACCTTGTTATATTTAAGCCTAATGTGTTGCAACATTATTTCCAAATAGGTGTATCATCCATGATATTATTGGTTATTTACCATTTTTTTTTTGCCAACAATAATGTAATTGTTGAAAAAAAATTCATGAATTTTGTGGGAGTTCGATGAATGTTAATCAAGGTTATTTTTCAAATTTTTCATATAGGTCTATTACCAAGGATTCCTAACATTAATTAACATTAATGATGATTGTTTTAAGTGGGTTGTAACATTTTTACAAAAGTGCTAGTACAAATGGCAACCTAGGAAGTGCCTAGGTCTAGATGTGAATAAAATCTTTTTAAATTATCAATTTTTCCTTTTTTTTTAAAAAAAATTCACCAAGTTACAAAATGCAGGGACTAAATAGGGCCATCTTGAGGGTTACCTAGGGATTACCCAAGGATTGTTTAAAAGGTTACACATAGTTTACCTAGGGGCTATAAAAGGATTTCCTAAATTAATCGAGCTATTTATGGGACTACATAAATGCGTATTTAGGGGATACCTAGAATCTACTTAACTATGGGGTTATGTAGAAGGGGCTATTTAGGGGCTACCTAGGGGTTGACTAAAGGGATACATAAGGATTACTTGAAAGCATACTTTGGTTAGGGGATACCTAAGGACTATTTAGAAGGGTTACATAAGGTTTACTTAAGAAACCACCTACGAACTTCCTAAGGATATTTAGGGGGCTATTTTTGAAACTATTTAGGGGCTATTTAGGGGGCTACTTAGGAGACTATATAAGGACTTCCTAAGTTAGTGAATATATAAGGGCCTATTTATGGGGCTACATGGGGCTATTTAAGAACTATTTAGGGGATACTTAAAGACTATGTAAAATTTTATGTCACCTTTTTAATAGCCTTTAGGTATCCCATAAGTGTAGGTTCCTAGGTGTTTCCTTAGGTAATCCCCGAATAGGTCCTAGGTAGTCCCCTAAAGTAGCCCCTAAGTATCCCATAACCCATGTAGGCCCCTAGTTGTTTTTATAGATAACCCTTTAGGTAGGCCTTATGTAGCCTCTTAAGTAAACTTTTGATAATCTTTAGGTATAGTAACCTAGGGTCAGTCTCCACATTGACAAAACGAATAATTATTTTTTCTCAAAAATTGAATTCGTTTTTAAAATTTTGAAATTATATTTTTTTTCCATCATTTACTATAATATTGTTATATGAGTAGTGAAAGTATTCACATTGTAACCTATGATAATTATGATGATTTTCAACATGTCAATTTCATATTTTCACAAAATTTCATTTCACTATTTTGAGGATTATTTAATGACGAAATTGACCTTAGGATAATGGAATCCCTAGTTGAATTTTATGTAGCCTTTTAAATAATCCTTAAATATCCCATAGACTAGGCAAGATTTTAAATATTTCCTTGAATGCCTTATGTAACACCTAAGTAGCTCCCTAAATACCCTAGTACCTTGGCCAATTCAACACTATTTATATTATTTTCAGAAAAAAAAATTCAAAAAACATTTCTTCCAAATCAAAAAATATTGTGAAGGAAAATAGTGAATATTTTGCAATATTCCATTTGTTGAAATGGAAATTTCAAAATTAAGTAATTATTCAATGGACATTTGTTGGAATGGCCAAGGTACTATGATAATCCTTAAATATCCAATAATCCTTAAATAATCCCTAGATAGGCCTTAGGTAACCCATTAAATAATGCCTTAAAAAATCTCAAACTAACCACTTAAATAAGCTTTATGTAATTCCTAAATCTCCCTTAAATATATCATAATATAATAATAAGTAAGCCCCTAGGTAGACACATAGGTGTAAAACTCACTGTATTTTTTCTGGCAATATTTCGCCATATTTTGACAAAGAAATTTGGAAATTTTTGGATTTTTTTGTTTTTTT
>Ga0116229_10008819_pt1 | contig 15558 bp, 6 predicted proteins | sample S1TSphgellanicum_3_FD_87313 | JGI IMG/M metagenome (GOLD analysis project Ga0116229, IMG submission 87313) | Host-associated microbial communities from peat moss isolated from Minnesota, USA - S1T2_Fc - Sphagnum magellanicum MG | ecosystem: Host-associated > Plants > Peat moss > Unclassified... | reverse complement strand
GGGGTGGGGTTAAGAGGCCACAGAAGTAGGAAAAAAGAAGAAGGGGGGGGGGGGGGATGAGACATTAAAAAACCCAGCTGGAGACAAAGCTTAGAACAGCAACAGACTAGAACTGCATGAAAGAAAATACTAGAGCAGAACAACATTTGCAATGCAGAAAGCAAGAAAGCATGAAAAGCATTGAGAAAAACTAGGTGGTAGCTGGAAGAGGCGCGGCATGATTCTAAGGCAAATGGAAGGAGAGGAAGAGGAGCTAGCTCGGTCTTCACATTGCTGAGCTGAGCTGAAATGCTCAGCAAACAAAAACCCAAGTTCAAGAAGGTTCTCCTCCTCCTCCTCAGTGCTCACGAACACTTCTCCACACTCCACACCCTTACAACTTTGGCAGAAGAATCACTCCATAGTAAAAGAGTCTGTCTGTGTGGCTGGTTCCCAAGAGGTCCATCTCAAGAGAGAGTGGCAGAAGGGCTGTTGTGGGGAAGAAGAAGAGGAGAAACAACCAGACAGAGACAGAGACAGAGTTTACAAAGGTGGAGAAGCAAAACAGGACACAGACAGAAACAGAGAGAGAGAGAGAGAGAACTGGGCTCAATCAAATAAAATCAAACAAAACTTCACCAAAGTCTGTGTGTGCAAATTCTTCAACTCAAGAAAAAAAAAATCACAAAAGCAACTACGTTCCATTGACAAACATCCCAACAAAAATAGCAACTACATTACTTTCATAAGCATCCCAAAAAAACAAGAACAACAACACCCACCAGGAGAAAAACCATCTCCAAAAGAAAAACTGGCGAGGCAAAAAAAAATTGAAGGAAAAAACAAAAAGTCAGCAGCTGGTTTCAGGTACTCACTCACATCAAAGCTCGCAACAAAAACATGAGCTGAGCTGAGATTTGCTTTCCTCCGACCGACCAACGACGCCGGAGGAGAAACGAGAGGAGGCGAGATGTGAAGAATGAGAAGAGGGAGCAGCTAGCTGGGTGGACTAACGAAGATTCTGCGAGAGTGAGAACCGGGTACCTACTATTACACCTACTAGCTAGGTGACTAGGTAGGTAGGTAGGTAGGTAGGTAGTAGGGAGGACTGAAGGGGTGAGCACAACTGGCCAACTTACTACTTACTAGTTAGCTACCAAAATTTATGTAGACACCTAGGGAAAAAGAACTGACTAGTAAATAGAATAAATAGAGTAAAATCCTTATTTTATTTTGTATAGGGTCAACTACTAAACTCCTATTAGGTAGGTACCTAGTAGCATTTAGCTATCTATGAGAAGGGGGGCTTTGGGGCTAAGTAGGTTATTGTTATCCTTAGTACTATGTTGGCGTAACCAGAGGTTAATAGAAATTTTCCCTAGATTTTTTCCCTTTTTAGGGTTTAGGGTTGACTCAAAGAAATTGTCCTCATCTATGATCTATCTATTTCAATGGGTGTCTCTCTAAACAATTCAATGGTTGTAGGTTGTTGCTTTTTTATGTTGCTAATTAGTGTACATGCTGCTTCTTATCCATGACTTGATAATAAATCTTGGTTTATGTGGGAAGAAGGAACAGGCACTACTAGTAGCCCTAATAAAGTTTACATTGCTCATTTATTCTTTTGTAAAAAAAAACATTTAAAGTTTTCTGCAATCTTCAAAACAATTTTTCACATCATTGAGTTTGCATTTTGTGGGATCCCCAAATCGAAACACATAGAAAACACACTTGAAAAAGAAAGCCCAAAAACCTAAAAACAAAAAGTACTAAAGTTGCTAAACATAGATTGGTAGAAAAAATAGTATTACAATGATTTCAATTTAATGCGAATTGGGTTGTTTGGTTTGTGGTTGAATTTTGGGAGAGAAGAAAGAATTTGCAAGACAAACTGAATTTCCCTTGGACACAAGCAAACTCAAAGAGTAGTTTTTTGGGTTCATGACAAGAGAGAACATGCGTTTTAGAATCTTTCAGAGCGGGTTTCACCAGCAGCAGAGTAATGGCTTCTTGTAAAGGGTAATTTGAACGATACGTCATCAACTACCCACCCAACTATTCATAACCCAATTTTGGTACAAGCAATAAAATCACCCACATGATCACAATTCACTCAACCAAAGGAAGGACTGACCAGCAATGAGAGTACTACTATTACAACTCACTCATTCGCCACCAATGTGAGCGTTTTGATTCTCCATGTGCCAACAACAATTGCAAGAAAACACAACTTAGACTTTAAAACCCGACAATACTACTATTGCAATAGGGAGGGGAGAGTATGAGTAAACAAAAAAAAGAAGCATATTTGTTGCTTGTTTTCTTTGGCTGTATGTATGTGTATATATATATGTGTGTGTGTGTCCTTTTAGTGTGCAGTTAGTTCTGTTGCTGCTCCTGGAGATTTAAGGTTCTCTCCCTTTGTTTGATGCCTGCCTGCCTGCCTGTGGCTTCTTCTTATCAGCCAGCTTGACCCATCTCCAGCCCACACCTACCAGCCTACACTGTCGGATGAATGGATGAATGGAGGAACGGTGTGTGTGAACATTGTTCAACAATTTGTTGTTGTATCCGTGTCCCGTAGTTAACCACAGTGGTTAGCTACATACTAACCATCACATTCGCATCTGCCTACTTGGTAGAAACGAGATGCCTTACATTATACTTTACCTTCCTTTCCCATGGCTAATCACAATGGTCAATTATGTGCCAACCGCAAGCATCTAACCACCTAGTAGTCACCAGATAGATAGATGCCTTCCCTACTTACTACTTACCTGCCGACAAAGTAACCCATGCAGTTGCCATTGCAAGGCAGCCCAGGAAGTAGTGATGACTCTCACCAAAGAAGGACAGCCCTTGTCAGACTCCAGAACAGCTGCTTCTGTCTACCCATTTGTACTAACTTAACCTCACAATGAGTGTGTGTGTGAGAGAGAAAGTAAGTGAATGACTACCTAAATTTTCACAATAGCCAGTTTCCGTATACATATTTTGAATGACCGGATTGCCTTTCCAAACCTTGGATGGTGAGTTTTTCATCTTGTTTCTCTTGTTGGAAAGCTTGATGTTTTCTACCTAGTATGATTTATAGGTTCCAATAATTTACTTTTGTGCATTGGTTGGGTACATCTTCCTTCTATAGAATGAATTGGTGAATTTTAAGAGCATCTCTACCCACACCCTTTATTTGGGCCTTTATCAATGTGATAAATCACATCCAATATAATGTCAAATCATTCGCACCCATAAACATGAAAAGGTGAATAATATTTAAGTGAGAGACGACACTATTTTAAATGTCACCACCTGAGCCAATTATTATAGGTGACCAATAAAATAAACAAAAATTTCCTTTTACTCGGCCTCTTGGAAGGCATTGTATCCTAAGCACATTTACATGCCCAAAGTCACTTCCACACAATTTGACAGCTATGTAGTTCCATGGCAAAGTTCAACACTTATTATATTATTTTCAGAAATGTTGAAATTTCCCCAAAAAAAAAAAAAATCTTCAAAGAAAAAAACTTGTGAAGGAAAATGGAGAACTTTCAAGAATTTTTTAGAATTTTTTTTTTTTTCCAAACTGGAATCTTCAAAATAAAATATTTACTCAACACTGAAATGTTGAACTTGCCATGGTGCTTCTGAATACTTCACCTAAAATATAGGCTACTGGGGCATTTTACTGCTGTGGGTGGATTTCTAGACATGCTTTTATAGTGAGGTTGCAGCTATGAATAAATTATTTGTTGAGGTGCTTATGAGGTTTTTTACATGGTGAATGAGTTGGGTAGACTACTTTTTTTTTTTTTTTTTTTTAATTTTATTTTTCTTAAGTGGTCTCCTGCTTTCAGCTTATCTATTAAGCTCAGAGGAATTAATTATAATATCATCAGCAAGAAGGAAAATATTCCAGTGACATTATATGTTTAAGGGAAAATTTACTGAATTTCTGAGATTTTCTTTTTTGAGATGAGGTCTTTAAAACTTGCACTCCACAATTCAATTTTCAGGCAGTTTTCTTGAGCTCCAATTTGTCCATCAAAATGGGGACTCACAAGGTGATGTTTCCATTAAAAAAGGGCTTTGACATTTTCCTTTAATTTTAAGGTTATTAAACATGTATAGGTGCAAAACATTGCTTGAGTTGTTGATGTAGCACACAAATGGTGCAAGTTTAAATGGTTTGGTAAGTTTGTTACATTCTATGAGCTAGAAACACATAAATGAACACTAGCCATAATCTGCCAATGAACCACACAAGATGTTAGGTTAGTGTTGGCACTTGGTGGAGTCAATCTATTCAAGCAAGTTCATGCCATTCTACATGGCCAATTATTTGATCAAATTATAATTTTCTCCCTTGTTGGTAACTAATAATATTTTTTTGATGTTGGCCTTAATTATTCCTAGCAAGGAATTTATGACATTTGAAAATGTGGATGTACATCAAGCAAGCTGTAATTGATAAATTGTAGGTGTTGTGGAAGGATCTGAAGGCCTTTGATTCATATTTGGGACAACAATAAGCTTATTTACTATGTGTATGTCAAGTTCTACTCTAATTATCCAATCACAAATATAGTCATATCAATTGTAGTTATAACATCACAATATGCTCATCCCTTGGTATTTGCACCTTGATCATATTGTTTCTACCATAAGCCTTCAAAGCCATAAACAATTATAATCCCTTGTGATATTGAGCTGGAAATTGGGCATATATGTTGTTATGACTTAGTTGATGGCGATTGTGAGTTTCAAGTATTTGTATTTTCAACCACTTGCTTGTGGCCAAGGTTTGTTGATTTGCAATACATTATTCATGTTATGCATTGTGGAAAGAATTTATATTTGAGAATGTGAAGAAAACGATCTTTGGTGCAAAGGACACAATAACTGTATAAAAAGACTTCAAAAATGTGGTATATGATCACATTTGTGGCTAGAGGATGTTACATATGTAGAATGATTAAACATGTAGGTCTCATTTGTGCTAGCAAATGAGGAGAATGAAAGGTTTTTACAAATTGTTGGCAATTTGAAAACATGATCTCACTATGTGTTTTCATTAAGATTGAGAATCCGCAAGGATCATGGAGATATGAAATGGATGAAGTCACATGATTATTGTGTTACATAATACAAAAAGTCTTTACTTTTATGCATGTGACATCTTATGGCAAAGGGTTGTAGGATGGCTATCAAGTTTGTTTGTCACATGTTTTCAAAAAGTTGTGTGCAAAAATTGATGACATGATGGCAATGGGGGACCTTAAACAAGGTGTGACTTTAACAAATATTGTTGGAACAATAATTATGTCTTTCATTCTTTGATGTTATGACACATGTTTTGGTATTTAGTGGAGGAATTGGAACGATGTGGTTTAGTCCACAAATGATGGATGTACCTTATTGAATGTTATCTCAAAAACTTGTTAAGGAATTTATGATAAATAAATTAAGATTAGAAGGAAGCGTGACAAAAGGTTATGCATTAGAGGAGTCATTAAGTAGCTTTTGCATGGAAAATTTATAGGATTTTGTAGTTGCAAAGTGAAGAATGTGGGATGAGAAAGAAGACAACAATATGAATGATGAAATGCTTGAAGGAAGTGGGCATGCATGAATAATAAGTGCAAACCTTTGGGACATGGCACATGAATTTGTGCTACAAAATGTGGAACTAATGTCAACATGGTGCATGTGACCTTTTCCGTATTCATATTGAATTTATGATAATGATTAGTAGATATGTTGATATTATCAATTACATTAAACACAAACATTATAAAAATTAATTACATGACTAACTTTGATTGAATATAATTGGGATTGCTCACATGTGGCATTGTTTGCAACTTTCAAAGTTGAAAGTTGGCAATGAAAATTGTGGCAAGAAATACACTAGAAAAATATAGACATGAAATGAAAAGATGAATGAATTCGTATTTACCTTATGTTGATCTTAAGCAAGGGTTGTTATGTTCCTAAATCGCCTTAATGAAGTGTCCCCCTTTCCAATTTGGATAAGAAGTTTAATTTTTTGTAGCTATTAAAGAAGGGGACACAATTGAAAGGGATGTGGTGCATATGTTCATGCCACCAATTGATCAAACAATGTGGGTGTTTGGTAACCATATTTGTTTTTCACGTGTAGAAAAACACTTGACAACACATGACAATGGTGTAATGAACAAAAAGATGTGTTAGGACCAAACAATCAAAGTTCTTGTAAAATTGGAATATGTAAGATATGTTGAAAAGATATTAAAGTTAAACTATACGGTACTAAACATTGTTGTTTTATTGTGTGATTGGGTGAAAGAAAATTACATTAGAAAATAATGCAATAATGAAGGGAAATGAATATGATTTCATCCTTGTGAACTTTGCTTCCTTCATTCCCATTTCTAACTGACCTTTTGATTTCCTATTGCATGTAAATCAAATGTTTTTTTCTAATGACCCAAAGGACAAAGGATGGAAAATGATTTTGTAAAAGGAACTTAATAGAAGGTGAATAACTAACAAAGTTTAAATTGACTAAACCAATAAGGAGATTGTCATGGCGATGGTGCAATCTAGTAGTTTTGACTTTGATCTATAAGTTGTTTGCTTGCATATGCAAACACAATCCTATCCGTGTGAAAAGAAAGTATCCATACATGGCAACAAGGTGGATGTTGATATTTTCAAAGGTGGCAAGACTAATCACCAAATGAATGCCTCAAAAAAGGTGAACTCTAATTTACTAGTAGGTCCTTGCAATATGCCATCTCCAAGTAGGTTAATACTTAAATAAGTAGCAAGTATGCCATCTTTTGGTATTAAACATGAATGGCATGTTGTTATGTGAAGGGTAAAAGAAATATAGGGTGGACCAAAAAGGTAGTTCAAAGTCCCTTTTGATAGTCTTTATCCTTTGTATTTTGATTGTACTTTAAGCCCCATAAATTGGTTGAACCTTCAAATTGATTCAAATGATGTTAAAGTTAAAATATTTTTTCATATTTAAAATTGGGCCACCATTTTAAACTACTCCTTACACACTTTCATCAAAGATTGGTATTAAAGTTACTTTTTTTAAATAATTTTTAAAATGTTGCCATTTACAAGTTTTAAATTGAATATGATTCAATATTTTCTCAAATATGATTTTTTTAACATGATTTTCTAAACTTAAGTGTTATCAACCTTCAAAGTTTTATATGCCAAAGTTTCAAAAACATTGGATAAACAAATTGTGAAACAAAAATCCATTCAATTTTAGGAGGACTGGCACAATCCATATAAAGTCCTTCTAGGATGGACATTTCACTATTTTGTTGTGATTTTTTCATTGTTGAAATGTTTCATGTGTTATCTTCACATAAATGAATCCCTTTTTGTGACATCCAATAATAAATAAAAATTTTATGTAATAATGATGAAAACCCTACCTCAATGACAGTCCATTTCAAGCAATGTAACTTACAATACCCTAAATCACACCATTTAAAATCTACAAACAATAAAACATCGTTAGTTCTTATAACACAAGGTATGGAAACAAGTTTATAAGCCCATGACCACACTTGGGATCAATCCTTGGAGCCATGCAATTCAAAGTTTGACATGTTACAAACTATGACCTTACTTGGTTGGATAATTTGAGGCTCCAACACTTTAAGTTATAATGTTGGTTTCAATCTACATGGATAATCACAACTTACAAGACAAAACCCACATTGGATATCCATAAGCCAATTTGCATGGTTTCCAGCTAGGAACCTTGAGTAAATGCAACATATAACTCAAGAATCTTTTCCTTCCATGCATTTTCACTTGCTCAAAATCTTATAATGCAAATGTATCAATGTTACATGTAGATATCCCATGTAATTTGTTTAATTATGTATTTGGGAATTTGTAGGTGAAAAAAGGTGGTGGAAGCTCCCAAAAGGCAATAGGTGCACCAATTTTGGTGAAGAAAATTGAGGGTATACAAAATTTTGCAAGTTATATGCAAGCTCTATGGTTAGTAGCAAAGAAGGCTAGTATTATCTAGAAGTTGTAGAAAGTTGAAACCTGCCCAAATCTATATCATTGAATAATTCCATATTTGCATTTTCAAATTTGATTTCATTTGCTACATGTGTGCATTTTTAAAAGTTGTGTCAATTGGGTATGTGTTTTGGATTTGAATGCATGTTGTGTGTGGATTTAGATGTGCTTCCAAAGTAGATATTGTATGTGTTAATATAGGCATGTATGTCTTATAAATAATATAAGGTGGAAATTAAGTCAAAATGTTGTTAGCTAATTAGACAAGTCATTCATAAACATCTAGCATGCCACATGTAACCATAGTAAAAAAAGGTATAAGTGCACTAAAGATAAACCATTTTAGGCACAAAAATGGTGACATATTTGATAATGTACAATGAATTTCTCTTGATTTTTCAATTTTATATTTAAATAAAAGGCTTTTGGAATGTGCATGACAACTTTTTGTAACTAAAATTTTATTTTAAATCAAAATTAACCTTGATTCAATGGTCAGATTAAAAAGATTGGGTACATTCAATGTAAATATTATATATAATATTTTAAAAAATTCAACCATAGGGCATCATATTATGATATTGGGTGACATGTCCATTAACAATGGAAAGAAAAATGGAGGAAAAAAATGCCACCCTCACCAATCTTCCCCTTTCATTTGACATGTTTCTTTCAATAAAATATTCAATAATAAGTTTTTATGGCTTACCAACATTGAAATTTTACGTTTTTGATCAAAATGTTTAAACAAAAGTAATAATTTTCAAAAATATTGGTGGATTATTTTTTCTTACATCATTTTCATTCTTCACCTAAATTTTCATTGAAAAAATCACCTATAACCTCATTTTTAAAATATATGTTTCATTTTTCATATTTTGTGATAGGTATTATTTTGGTTTAAATATATATTTATCGCATTTTTAAAATTCTCTTTTGTTGAAATTTTTGGAAGAATGAATAATTTAAGTTTCAAAATCTTCAAATATCCCCAAATTTCACAATATTGTATCAAGTTTGGTGTATGCAACTTGTCAAATTTTTGAAATGCAAAAAATTATACTATGTGACAACAATTTTGGAGGACTTTGATGTGCTTATGCCCAAAATCGTGTTAATCATGTAACACACATGCCATTTATCACCCACATTAGCCAAACAATTAAACAAGTTAATCACAATAAACATGTCATTCTCCATGCACATTAACCACAAAATTATACAAGTTAATCACAACACACATGCAATATGTCATCCATGTCAATCAAATAATCAGACAAGTTAGTCACAATAATCATGCCATTTGGATAAGACATTAGACAAGAACTTAAATAACTTAAACACAATAGACACACCATTGCACCCACATTAGCCAAAAACTTACACAACTTAATCACAATAGATATGCCATTTAACACCCACAACAACTAACCATTAAGTATTATAGTTACAATGGATTACTAAATGTCATGTAGAATATTAAACACTTTGGTCAACATTGATAAGCCACATTGAACCAAAATAAGCAATAAGTTAACACATATTTAATCAAAGTTTTGACATAAACAATTGACATGTTTTGACTGATGTCAAAAATGTCCATTATATAATTATATGACTAAAAATTCAATCATAAAAACCAACATATAAACCTTGATATGTAGTAATGTATAGCCTCATTAGTGAGGATCCCCATAAGTATAACAGGGGTTTGAATGGATTGTTAAATTTTTGCAAGATTTTTCCTACAACTAACAACCTATGTAATACCTAGTACTTAGGTTTAAATCTTGAAAATATTTTTTTTGGTGAAAAATAGTGAAAAAAACCTCAAAATCAACAATCTTTCATGTTTTTTTTGTTGGTTTCAAAAAACTTTGCCAAGTTGTGAAAGTATGTTACAACATTTAATCTTTTGAAAACACAAGTACATAATCTTTTGTTTATTTTGATTTGACCCCACTTTTGCTTTGTATGATAAGCCTTTTAAAACACATGGTAGTGAAAAACATGGAGTCAAAGAAAATTTCAAAACATTTTGCAACTAGAAAATCAACTATAAGTCCAAATTCTCAAGTAAAGAATATACAATCATCTTGTACACAAACACTCTTGTGATACTACTTCATGTATTATATTCTACTATTAATTAAATGATTGTAAAAGGTTCAACATTTTAGTGTTCATGATTGATTAGAAATTGGCATTATTGAGAATTATTACTCCGAACATGAGCTCGATCTCGTAAAGCTTCAAATGCTTTCATGCTCTTTGCATCAAATCCTCCAGCAAACTGAACATTTTTACAAAGAACAATTGTTATATGTTTACTAGAGAATGTGAAAAAAATTCAAGAATTTTTTGGTGATTTTGTTGACCTTTTTGATTGTAAGTTTTATGAATTTCAATTTGGAGCCAAAAACTTTACAAAATTTCACATGAAAATAAATGATTTACCTGGTGAACACGAAATGCAAAACGAACTCCTTGAAGTAGGATAAATTCTTGCATCGGTTCCTTATGGGCATTCTCCTCCACACGATCCACCTCTGATAACACTTTGTTGATATATAATCGTGCTAATTTTACAGATTCTCGTTTGATCTACATCACCAAAAATCCAATTTCCACCACGTTCAAATATTTATTTATGCTTATAGCAAATAATTGGAGTTGAATTCCAAAATTATGTACTTTCTACAAACAAAACACAATATTTCTAAAATTGCACCTTGATTTTGAAGGATTTAGAAATATGTATGTGCTATTGGTCTTCATGAATTTGGTTCACAAAAATTTAAACACTTTGAATATTTATTCAATCATGTTGAAAAGTCAACAATTATTCTATTGGTTGATGTAATGGTTTTTTATCCATGTATCTGACCTTTCCAACCACACCAAAATCAAGCATCCATTCAATAGGAATATTGAACTCTTGGTATCGAACAACTTCCATATCCCTTGTCCGTAAAAACCCATTTACACTTAACTCCACCCTACACCAAAAAACCCACCAAAGGTTCAAAACCCAACAATTGGCAATTATGGAAAAGCATAGGTCAAAGTACACTATGGAAATACAAGGTTCACAAAAAAAATTCCAAAGTTCCTTTAAGGATTTTAAGAGTTCATGATATGTATAAGCAAGTGCAATGTTATAATGTAAAAGCCCTTTTAAAAACTTTGATAAGAGTGGATGAATGATCTTTACTTCTCAAAAAGAGTCAACACGTTTTTAAACATTTCTTCATAATGAAGTTGTGGTGTGTCTTCAAATAAAGACAATTCCTCTTGTAGCTTTGTTAAGTCAAGGTACTCAAATGCAGCTTCTCGTAATGCATCCACCTTGCCTTGAGGCCAATCAAAATGTTTCAAAACTGCTGTTTCATCCACCTACAAAAACAAAACAAAAAACCCACATGCAACAATGATGGCAAAACAAAAAAAAAATAGCTTGTGAAATTTGGAATTTATATTTTGATCAATTGTGCAATGATCATGGAAGAAATAAATATTACAAAATTCAAAATCCAAAAGAAAGATTTGAAAAAATAATAGATTAAGTTTTAATGGCCAAAAACATTACCAGTAGTGAAAGCTCTTCATCAAGCCAATTAACAAAAGCGACCACATCGTCAATGTTGTAATATATTGCCATTCGCACTTCAGTTGCCAATGTTTGCACAAATTCTCCCAAGGTCTCCACATCTGCCTTGATCTATAAAATTCACCAAAAATGATGCATGAAGATACATATTAAACCTTAACAAAATCCCAAGAAATGTTCAAGAATTGTACAAAAAATACAATACAAATAAAAAAAGGTACAATACTTGTTCATTATTCATTTCACACCAAAATTTCTAGAAGCTATAGATTTGTGTGCTTACAGCCAAACGATGGGTTGATCTATCATCAATTTCATTGATTGTATTGTTTTGAACATCATGGGCACCATCGAGAAATAGATTTTCATTTTCCCTTGCATCTTCATTTTTCATTAGAGACATATATAATTCCACCACTTCTGGAACCCTTTGCATGTTATTATCTTTGGTTTGTAGTTGGAGTGTTGAATTTGCCTTTGAATGTGGTGGAGATGGTGTTGTTGGAATGCCATTCCAAAGAGGAGGACCTTGGCTTTTTATTGATGATAATGATAAGCCATGTTGCTCCAATGGTCCCAAAGGTTTTGGAGGTGGCTTAGGCATGATTTTGGAAGTTGTTTTTTCTACTTGTGCAAGTGACATGCCCTCCAATTGTTGTGGGGTTGATGGTTGCAATTCTATTGCTTTCTCAGCTTGCATTTTCTCCTTTCGAATTTTTTCCCTTTTAGCTTTTGCCTTCTCTTTGATTTCCTTTTCTCTATCCCTTGCTTCGTTATGTTTGTCTTTGATTGATGGGTTTTCCCCTACTTTAAAAGCTAAAGATCTTGCCATGGGTCGAAGTGTTGAAGTGGCCACTAATCCGTTCAATGGGTTGTCATCATCCTCCATTATTGTAGTTTCAAGTGGTGGAAGATTTGGTTTTTTGAGGATGGGGGACACATGATCAGATCTAAAAGAAGCTTCATCTAAAACAGTAGAATCAGAGGTGGTTCTTCGTGGATAAGAAGAAGAAGATTTCATGGCATTGGCATCAAACTTCTTTCCTCCCATAGGTGATGCAATGCCAATTGAGGTCATGTCACTAGCAGGCTTGTGGATGTCGGTTGTTGTTTCTTTGCTTAATGTCATGTCACTTGCATGCCTGTGGATGCGGGTTGTTGTTTCCTTTGGTACCTTTGTTCCAATAATGTTTTGTTGACGATGTTTTGGATCAAAATGGAAGTGGGACCATTTCTCACTTTCCAATGGTGACACAAAATTTGAAGAAACATTTGTTCCAACTTCAAGATGCCTTGTAGTCCAATTTCGAAGTCGACGAATGAAGCTTTGTTTTCTTGGAATGTGTCCAGAAATAGATGGGATATCATTATCATCACCATTATTTTCAGAAAATGTCACGGATTTTTCTGAAAAAGAACTTTCATGGCCAGTGTCTATGTGATCTTTTGCTTGCAATGCAACAAGGTTAGAACCTATATATTCAAGCATTAATTGTTTTGCCTTCTCCACTGATTCCAGACTTGAACTTTTGTTTAGGTCCAAGGCTGAGACTCTTGCAAGAGTAGTTTGGTGGTTGTGAAGTTCATGGCGGAGACAAGCATTCACCCAACGAAGGTACACAAGCTCCTCCACTTCACTAAATCGACTACTTTGCAAGCCCTCTACTTGCTTAATGAGATCTTCATTCACATGGTGTAATGCAACTAGATTTTCTTTTGGTTTAGCCTCATGATCCTCCTGCAACAAAACATACAATCGTTTAAATCATGATGCCCAAGGTTTCATCTTTCCATATTTTCCAAGAATTGAAAAACTATCATTTCAAAAACCAACATTTTATTGCATACAATTTCCAATAGGTCGTAATAATGCATGCACTGGATTTCACCCTCAAAATTTTTTTCCATGCAAAGATGTTTACCTTTTCCATTTCAAAATGATGTGCAAGTTTGTTTTCCGTTGCTAATAACTGTTCATTAAGTTCTATTTTTTGCTGCTCAAGCTCCTTATCGATGTGTTGCAATCCAACCACCTCTTTTTGAAGCTCCTCAACCACTGCAACATGTGCCTCCTCTAGTTCTTTCGTCAACTTTTGCCATGTAGAAATTTCCAATGTGTGATTCTTGTTTTGTAATTCAAGAACTTCAATATGTGATTTCAACTCCTCAATCTTGCTTCCCTTTTCTTTACATTGTGTTTCCAACATTGAAACCTTTTGTTTCATCATTGAGAGCTTGGCATTTGCTTGCTCCACATTTGTCCGCATTTCCTTTTGAAGCTCTTCAATCCTTGTACCATGTGCCTCCTCTAAATCTTTTTGCAACTTTTGCCTTGCAAAGATTTCCAATGTTTGATTCTTGCTTTGTAATTCAAGACCTTCAAGATGTGATCCTAGCTCCTCAATCTTGCATCTCTTTTCTTGACATTGTGTTTCTAGCATTGACACCTTTTGTTTTGTCATGGAAAGCTCAACATTAGCTTGCTCTACATTTGTTTGCATCTCTTTTTGAAGCTCCTCAACCATTGCAACATGTGCTTCCTCTAGTTCTTTCTTCAACTCTTGCACTTTAGAGATTTCCAATGCTTGATTCCTATTTTGTAATTCAAGACTTGCAAGATGTGATCCTAGCTCCTCAATCTTGCATCCCTTTTCTTCACATTGTGTTTCCAACATTGAAACCTTATGTTTTGTCATGGAGAGTTCAACATTTGCTTGCTCCACATTTGTTTGCATTTCTTTTTGAAGCTCTTCAACCCTTGTAGCATGTGCTTCCTCTAGTTCTTCTTTTAACTTCAAACTTGTAGAGATTTCCAATGCTTGATTCTTGTTTCGTAATTCAAGTCCTTCAAGACATGATCTCAACTCCGTAATCTTGCTTTGCTCCTCTTCACATTGTGTTTCTAGCATTGACACCTTTTGTTTCGTCGTCGAGAGTTTGATATTTGCTTGCTCCACATTTGTTTGCACCTCTCTTTGAAGCTCCTCAATCCTTGCATGTGCATAATCTAATTCTTTCTTCAATTTCTCACTTGCAAAGATTTCCAATGCTTGATTCATGTTTTGAATTTCAAGAGCTTTAAGGTGTGATTTCAACTTTGTGATCTCCACATTTTTTTCATGCAATTCTTCGCATTGTATTTCCAACATGGACACCTTTTGTATCATCACTGAAAGCTCAACATTTCCTTTCTCTGCATTTGTCTCCATCTCTTTTTGGAGCTCCTCAACATTTGTACGTGCCTCATCTAATTCTTTCTTCAACTTCTCATTAGCAAAAATTTCCAAGGTCAAATTCCCTCGCTCTAATTCAACAACTTCAAGATGCGATCTCAACTCCATGATCTCCACATCTTTTTCATTCAATTCTTCACATTGTGTCTCCAACATGGAAACCTTTTCTTTCATCATCAAGAGTTCAATATTTGCTTGCTTTGCATTTGTTTGCACCTCTTTCTGAAGCTCCTCAACCCTTGCACGTGCCTCATCTAACTCTTTTTTCAACTTTTCACTTGCAGAGATTTCCGATGCATGGTTCACAATTTGCAATTCAAGACCTTCAAGACATGATCTCAACTCTATGATCTCCACATCTTTCTTGTGCAATTCTTCACAATGCGTTTCTAGCATTGACACCTTTTGTTTCATCAATGCAAGATCAACATTTGCTTGCTCTGCATTTGTTTGCATCTCTTTTTTAAGCTCCTCCACTGTTGCATGCGCCTCATCTAATTCTTTCTTCACATTCTCACTTGCAGAGATTTCCAACATCCGCTGTAATTCAGCAGCTTCAAGATGCGATCTCAACTCCATAATCTTGTTTCCCTCTTCTTCACATTGTGTTTCTAGCATTGACACCTTTTGTTTCATCAATGCAAGATCAACATTTGCTTGCTCTGCATTTGTTTGCACCTCTTTTTT
>Ga0116229_10008818_pt1 | contig 15559 bp, 12 predicted proteins | sample S1TSphgellanicum_3_FD_87313 | JGI IMG/M metagenome (GOLD analysis project Ga0116229, IMG submission 87313) | Host-associated microbial communities from peat moss isolated from Minnesota, USA - S1T2_Fc - Sphagnum magellanicum MG | ecosystem: Host-associated > Plants > Peat moss > Unclassified... | reverse complement strand
GTAATCACTACCAAACATTTGAATGTATTTCGTGCATTTCCATGTTGTAATCACCACCAAACTTTGAGGATCTTAGAGTGCATTCCCCATGTTGTAATCACTACCAAACATTTGAATGTATTTTGTGCATTTCCATCTTGTAATCACCACCAACCTTTAGAGTCTCGGAGTGTATTCCATATTTGTAATCACCACCAAACTTTAGGATCTCAAAGTGCAGTCCTTTTTGAGTGTATAAATCCAATCTGTAATCACCACCAAACTTTAGGGCCTCAAAGTGCAGTCCTCTTGATTGTATAATCCAATTTGTAAACACCACCAAAAATTTAGGGTTTCCAGATCTGAGAAAAGAGCAAAGGCAGTAGTAGTAGTAGTACGAAAGAGGTAGCGTGATAGCAGAAACTAGGATTTGAGCGCGGAACATTCGATCCGCTTGTTCGTCTCCCAACAACAAGAAGAACGAATGCCGAATCAACGCGTGCAATAAAAATTCCGGCGACGAGTTTTGTTTTTTCCTTCCTTTTGAGGTTTGCTTTGATTGCTGCAGCAGATAGGTAAGTGGCCACAGTACCCAATCCAGTCAAAATGACTAGAAGAGATTGATTCCGTAGGCCAATCTCTAATAAGAAGTATCGAAGGAGCTTTATGACAACAATGGGTCTAGTAGTAGCCTGTTGCACAGAACCAAATGTCAGTCAGTAGGCTAGTCTTCTTGGAAAACTGCCCCCAACGAGTACTGTGCTGCCTGCTGCAACAAACGCTTCTCACAGCCGGCGATTCTGCTCTCTCCCCAGTATTCAATGCAAAAAGTCTTGATCATCTGTTTCAATGCAGCTAAGCTATAGCTTAGCTGTTGTGCAGCACCTGTGGGCCGTCTTCTTGTTAGTTTGGTACACCCCACCACCTCCTCCTCCTCCTCCTCCTCCTCCTGGCCTGTGTTGTCGTCCCTGGTGGCATAGCATGGATGGTCAGCCGGTAAATTTCAAGCCCACTCTTTTGAGATTGCTGTTGCAATAACTGGTACCGATTTCTGACACACAGTTTTCTTTGGTATAATCTATTTGATGGACTGGAAGCTAATGAAAAAGGAAGCCTGAGAGTAGCTCCAGCCTGAGAGTAGCTCCACCGGTAACCGATGCTCAGTATGTGACCCTGCAAGAACGTTTTTCACATTCAAGTTCAGTTATCTATTTATTTTACTTCCAACCCCACCCATAAAACAAAAATTGGGATTGCAAACAGGTGGGAGACGAGACTACTAGTTGCAACCCACGTGAACCAATCAAACTATCTAGCCGATCAACAGCGGGTGTTAGACTCTGCTGTGCCTTTTTATCAGCATTGGCCGTCAGCATCATCGTGTGGAAACATGCTGAGCCAAACCATTTTGCTGAGCCAAACCAGCAATGTTTGACTTTTCTTCATCCAATTTTCTTTTGCCGGGCCACAGATTCACCATCGGTGGAGCTGCTCGGCCAGACGAGGCCATGTGTTGGGCTTTTCTTTAGAAAAATTGTGATGTGTACAAGCAATCATCCACAAGAAGCATTAGCCAAATTTGGCTACAGGTCAAAGAGGAAAGTAGAAATTCTTAAGAATCCTGCTTTACTTTAGCAACCTGCTGGAACCTATTGTCTACATATGGTGATTTCATAGGATTTTTTCCCTCCATATCTGGCAACTTTGGTGCATTTTTTTTCACAAAAATCCTATGTGTGATTGGCACTGGATTTTTGGATGTCACCAAGTGGTGAAAATTCAACAAAAAAAGAGCAAAATATGCTGGTTGGAGGAGGGGTACACAATACACATTAGCTCCAGGGTACACCATAGTACAATCCTCACAGAATGAAACGACCACACCTGTGAGCAACGCTGAATGAGAAGCTGTACAAGCTGTAAACTGTGAACCTCAAGTGTTAAATAAGTGTAAAACATAGGTACACTTGCAAACTGTAAAAACTCCCCCCTCCTCTTCCCTCCCCTTCCCCAAACCCAATCCTTACAAACAAAATCACCCAGAGAGATAGAGTGATCAGTTGCACCAGGAAGCACCACTCTGCCTGGAAAGAGACAGTCAGTCTCTACCTTACACAGTAAGTTAGAGACAGGATTAGGATGTAACGCCAATGCTAACTGTTGTCTAAAGTACCACAAGTATCTGGATTTGCACTGTAACTGATTTCATGTTGCACCCAATTTCTCAGCCAAATCCATGTGAAAAGAATTAAGAATGTTGCCCAAGACTGTCTCCACTGGGTGCATGTCAGAGTGAAAATCTAAGGCCCAAAAATCTAGTGTCGGGGGGCTCCTCGGTTCACTATCTTTTTGGAATCAAATTTCCAGTCTCCCATACGATTCTAATCAAACACCAAAGCTTCATATAAAACTTCTTCACGAAATCTGTACAACACCATAGCCTCATATAAACTCTTTCAAGAAATCTGTACGACAGAGTTTTTTGGGTATCCAACAGGCCCATCTGTGGTGGTAAGTAGGTACTTACACAAATCAGCTGATTGATAAATGGGTTTTCTTGATATGTTCAAGGTCCCGAGGATGGGTGGGTCTTGATTCCCCAAGTTTTCTTAGCACTTTCACAGGTCTCTCTCTGCAAGCCACAAAACAAATCAGACTTCAGCTTCACAGACCAGCATCTGACATAAGACCCTGCATAACCAAGTTCCAAATTGCAGTTTGCTCCAGGTGATATAGTGTCGGCATCAGTGTTGCTTTTTCAATGAACCAATTTCTTTTTTTTCTGCCAGTGAATTTGACAGGGAACCTCAGAAAAAACACTTTTCATAGACGAGTTCATTTTTTCTGGGACTCAATCTTTGAATTAAGAACCATCAAAAAAGGAACTTTTTTACATCAAAAAAGAAGTGGAAAGCTCTACTTCTCTCACATTTAATCTAGTGAAAGAAGTCAGCAAGTGAACTACTCAAGTGAGTAGCAGGAGTGGGGATTTATTTGGCTAGCTTGTTAGAGGTTACCTCTTAGATGATGTCAGAGCAGATCCACCCCCACCCAGTCTGCGGGCCTCTACTGGTGTCTATTACTTCCCAAGTAGTGTGCAAGTTATTTCCACAGCCCCACCCATAAACATGAAATCATGGAAAATGAAAAGTGAGGATCAATTTGAAGGCTAACACATGGCCCAATCTTTCTGACCCGCCAATCAAAGTCAATCATATCTCTTGGCTGACCCTTTTGGACAGCACTGTATCATATTAAATTCAGTTTCATGTTATTTAAAATATACATATTTGCAGGTCCCAATTCAGTTTCATGCTATTTGAAGCTTGAACTTCATCCAAATTACTCTTTACAAGCCATTATACTGCAGCTGGTGGACCTGCTAAATTCACATGGATTAACTTAATCCTCAAATCATGAGTAAATTTTCCATGGCCAACAAAGCTTAGATTCACAAGACCAGGAGTCTGTCTGAATACCTTATTCATGCACAGAACATCTTCTGAGTCCATATTGCAGATCACAATCTGTGACTCAAGGACAGTAGCTTTGAACTGCGTCAAGCCTGCAACACAGTTCACAGAGAAGTGAACTGTTGAAAGATATTGAACCTATGGTACAATTCAAAGCTCTGATCTAGTGATAATGCATTTCAATGTTGCAAATAACCTAAATGTTTTCAAGAAACAACAGAAAAAGAATCAAGATCTTACTCTTGCATTGGTGACCTGCAATTCAAACACCTCTTCAAACCTGAAAACAGCACAACCCAACAAATCCAAAAGCATTGAACATCACATGGAAGAATGGGGGAAGAATGATGTCAGCAGGAAGATCTTTAAGATGTACATCAGTTCAACTCAGAGTTGATTGTGGGGAAATAAAGTTCCTGAAATAGATGAATCTGACAAGTAGCTCATCAAATGTAGCACTTTACACTTGCCATGCATTGGAAGAAGCTTATAGAGGTCCAAAGTCCAAACATTGCTCCCTATGCAGAAACAAAATGTGATCCATAGCACAGATGGACAAACTTCTTTTTGGAACCAAAAACTATGACCAAATAGAAGTGACAAACCTCTGACAAAGGAGAAGACAATCCTGAAAAAGACAGTAAAGATAAGTGCACTCACCACATGCCTGGAACTGCCTGTAATACATTAACAAAATTTTGAGTAAACAAACACTGCAGAGACCGGTAACATCTGCCAACACAAGCCCATCTCAGGAAATAAGGCAAGGACTCCTCATTAAACTGACAACTCTGCATTTGGGTTCAATAACAAGGCTCAAAGTAGGCCACATGCTTGTTACCCATTGCCTCTGGTTGTCCAACATCTGCTTGCTAATTTCACTGTAGCTTGTGCATGGAGACAAAAGTGTCAATTCTGAGATCAGACAGCATCTTCTAAGGGAAGGTATCTTCAATTCAAAGCAAGCTCGTATCCACTTAATGTCAAGATGTAAGTTCACATTCTAATAGCAGCTTCCTGCTCACAATAGAATCATCTCCTGTCATCAGAAAAACTCTTTTCATATGCACAAGAAAACAGCTCTCTGCACTCTCTGCAAATTGTGAATAGTAATCAGGAAACCAATTTGCAAAAGCATATTGGACACATAGCTACCAAACATTTATCTGTTTTGCCTCTGTGAGGTTACCTGGCATTAGCATATTCAACAAAAAAAAAAGAAAAAGAATAGAGGTGACACCATCTGTTCACCATTCCACTCAACTGGATTGCTATCAGGTTTTCACTGGCAGTTTGAAAACCTCGCCTTCTCTCTGATGCTGCATTCAAACTTGAAGGTGTGTGAGAAACGTAAAGTGGAATGACAAATCCCATGATCTAACATTCAATGCCTTTTGCAATAATTGCCTTCACTGACATGGTAAATGAACAAAAACATCATCCAGGAATAACCAGATTTGCATTCAGTTGGTAAGTTGAAAACACCATCCAAGAATTGAAAACACACCTTCCAAATGAGCCACAAAGGGTAAATTGTTAAGGGTGACAAGGAGACAAAGGTTCTCAAACTAAAGTGGTCCCAACTCACCAACAGTGTAGGTGAGTACAACACCCACCAAATTGGTGTCAAACAGTTTCCCATTGGTTTGGACTAAACATACAGCACAATGTTTAGTTCCAAACATAGTACAGCAGCTAGTCTGCAGTTTGGTAACAATGTGCAAGACTCGTAATCTACCATTGTATGTGGCCATGGATCCAATTCAACCTGATAAATCAAACCTTGATAAAAATGATCATCTGCTGGCCATGTGAATCAAAGTAGCCAACTTTATTCCAGGGTAATCTAAACCCTGTGAACCACAAACCAAATATTATTGCAGGGAAGGCTGGTCAGAATCAAGTTGCCAATGTTTTTGGAGGGCAGAGCTGCTGCAAGTTGGTGTTGTCACATCCTAACACATCTTTATATTCTCTTGTGATTGTAAATTGGTCATACACCAAACCGTCTGAGCTGCGCTTGTATTCAAAGAGTAGAGAGGACCTGTTGAAGGCTGTGAGCTTGGTGAAACCATGGTCAAAATCTTGGACCAGGCTCCACTGGGTTTCAATGGTGGTGAATGCAGATAAATGAGCACCCGCACCCCCTGCTACAATGTGAATAGTTGCATTGTATGTGCCTGAGTAGTGGTCCTTCTCATTTGAGATGCATTGGTTCTGCATGGAGAAACCTAATCAGTAGAAACATAAATGACTTGAATGGCCTTTTCTAGGCATGAGATTTAGATCAACCACATTTCCAATGCTACTGTGAGCTGACATACTAACTCACAGATGTGAACAATGATAACATTTTTTCTCCAACAGATCATCAAACATCTTAAATTTCACAGATTCACAAACACCATTTGAAGTTGCCCACCAGACTATGCCCTGATATGCCAATTTCCATGATCCAACACAAGCCTTCACAAGGATAAAACATCTACTTCAAGTTTGAAAGTCTTGTATATTACCAAATATGCAATGAATGAATTGCAGAAATTGGTGATGCAGGGTATGATGCTTAGAAATTCACCTCATAGACAGGGCAAGTTCGTTCATAATTGTGGACATGGCCATAAAAGGCAATGTCAACCTTGTACTTCTGCCACAGCTTTTGCAGGCTCTCACGAGCCATGGGCTCTGCAAATGTACCTTCAAGTGCATAGTATGAACCTGATGAGTACCCCAGCACACGGTGGGCAAGAAAAATCAACCATGGCTGTTTCTGACGGTCCACTGATCTAAGGCAGTCCTCAAGAAACTTGTACTGCTCTGAACCCTCCCGCCAATCCTGTTCTGAGTCTGCCACACAGAAATGAAATAGCCCCCACTGTGTTCCATACCTGCAAAAAATTTGAAATATAAACTTGGTCGATGATTGGTTGTGCCATTTAATGGCTGACTCCCTCTACAGCCTCATTAATTTACTCCTCCCTAGAAATTTGACTCCCTTCATGGCTGACTCCCACGAAGTTTTGTGCTCAATTCATGCTCAAAACTTGGGGAAGAAACTTTGGTGAGAAACAAGAGTAGGGACTGGATTGAAAACTTTCAACCAGGAAAGAACTTGAATTGTCAGATCTGGATTCTTATCCAATTTAAATGCAACTATGCACATTGATCCATCACCAGGAGCTACAAAATGAGAAGTTAAGACTTAACAGTCACATTGAGAGAGAATGAGGTTGGAAGCTAGGGCAAACTAGGTCTCTACGACCTGCCTTGAAACATATGAATGGCAATTTTCCTTTGGATGCCACAACATACCAAAATCTGTCCTTGTTCCTTGTTGGCACGTTGTAGTAAGTCTCTGCTGGGACTCCACATTCCCCACCAGAGTCAATATTTTGATAGAAGGATCCTGATCCAGGCCAATCTCGTTCATGATTTCCACTGCCAAAATGTTGTTAACTAAAATTAGTGCTATCCTTGAGAGTACCTGAATTTGAGAAAAGTCAAGACTTTGAAGGTTAAATGAAATACACAGATATATGTACCAAGGTTAAAAGAATGAGCTAGCAAGTCATCCTGCTTACTTCTCAACCTGCCCTACAACTCTTGGCCATTTCAGCACAAAAAATACACAGTTCATTTATCATCGCTTGCTTCAACATGTCCTTATTAAAACCATGGTGAAAAATGTTGCAAGTTGAAGAATGAGAACCTTGATATCATGTAGGGAACACGGCTAGTGATGTTCACAACCTGCTCAGTGAATTGGTCCCATTCAAAGACATAGCCATTGGCATAAACAATATCACCATTGTGAAAAACTAGATCATAGTTCTCTATGTCCTCAATCAGCCGATCTGTTGTGTTGAGTGCTGCCAGTTGGTAGTTGCTGTATTCATTTGATCCATCCCGCTCTGCCTATAAAAGGAAATGAAATTAAGGCTAGTTCTAACATCTCCATCAACATGAGAAACCTCTCAGAGTTCTTTACATAGAGCAGTTAAAATGAATATTGCTCAAACCTATCCTTTAAGGGAGTGAGAATCTATTGACACTTAGAAATCAATCAGGAAAGGACTTCTCGGTATTGTTGCAAGAACTGCATACACCAGAAAGCAATTATAAAGTTACTGTAATGGTAGCCACATCTATATGGCTAAAATCAAACATCTTTGTTTTGATACACTTAATAGAATAATCCTCAAGCAAATCCATGCAAGCAACCTCAACTCATCAGCCATGCTTTTGCTTAAACCATAAGGTATATCAACCTTTCAAGCAAATCCATCCAAACAACCACAACTCATCAGCCATGGTTTTGGTTAAGCACATATTAACCTTTTTAGTGTATTCCAACAAACAAATACTGACAACAACCTGCTTTGGGCTTGCACATGGGATCCAACAAATGAAGATGAACTCATTGTCAAACTGACAAAACTTAGGTGGTTGTGTAATTCAGAATTACAAGTACCAGACTCTTTAGTTAGAAGCAGTACCTTTCCCATATCTCCATAGATGATGACACGCTGCAATGACTCTTCACCTGGGAAAGGAGCTGATGTGAAGAAACCCTCCTCCCCCCATGTGTACTTCCCATTCTTTAGTTTGTGGCCAAATTTATAGAAATACCTATTGATAAACACAGAGGTGTCATTCCTGAGATGTGAACCAATTGCTCATCACTATTGAAGCAGGAATTCCAAGCTGTGTTGAAGGAGTACTAGGTCATGAATTACAGTTTGTGTTGGCCAATTGTCTCAGCATGATGCACAAGCCACTTCATGAATACAAAGAAATTTTTCTCTGTACAATGACCTACTGGAGTCTGAATCTGACAGGTATGGTCTTGCAGGAGGTGGACATTACAAAATCTTCAACATCTTAGAGGGTGTTGCAGGATAACCTAGTTCTTGGCCACAACTTTTCAAGGTATGCTGTGTGAATAAAGCCTGGATCCCTCCACCCCACTGTTCGGGCAGGCGGTCCTACATACACATCACCACAGCAATCAGGTTATTTCATCCAACAAGCATTGTCTTGCAAGCTGCATGATGGACATGTTATCCTTGAACTGCCAATTCAAACAAAATAATTTTTCTCATCCTTTTGAGGGACCAACTCACCGCACAGGTCCTTGCGGATATAGGTTAAAGTGCTAGCTGGAGATGTGAATTGGGATTTGTTGTCTTCAGGCCCCCAAAGAACCACAGGCACTGCTTCATCTAGCCCATATCCGCTTGTCCATGTCACAGTTATCTGCATAGTCATTGGCAAATGCATCAATGTTTGTGCAAAGGGCCACAAAACCTCTCATGCCTCCAATCAAACAAGAGAGGGAAAATTAGGTCTCAATTTATGGAATAATACATGTTAGTTGAGCCAAACATGTCTATGAGATTGCAGAGAAAAGTCCACAATAACAAGGCAACTGTGTCAGCTCTGGGCAAACTGAAACAGACACAACAAGAATGTGTGGTGTCATAACCTTGTACTGTTAGTCACAAAGTGTCAGATCATCACCCTCATCCTGAATGGCAGTGACTAATTGCCATTACATCCTACTGACTTCATCAGCTCCCACTAATGGGTGTAGATAATTGCAAAACAATCTGTTCAAAATTTCAGGCAAACAATTATTCAAATATTCTGCACCCTGAGTTTCTGTCACATTCCCAGAAGCAATCAGACAACTCAGTCATGACATTGGCTTGAACTCAAGTGGCATAGCTAATTAAAAATGTTGGTTATATCATTGTACAAGCTGCAAAAAGCTTGTGCGGGTAAAGTTTCATTTCACTTAAGCTTGCCCCAGTATTGACTACTTGGTTGAGCCAAGCTTTCGATTCTCTTTAGACAACTGCATATCCCCCCTGGTTTCAATTCAAATAATTAAAAGACACAAGATCCAAAGTCAACATGCAGAACCATGGTAGAAATGAATGTTGTAACATACTTCATTCCAAGCTGCACCAAGAGCAAGGCGAGGGTACACTGGAGCTTTCAAATCAGAGAATGTGATGGTGTTGGATACTGCCTGCAACACTGGCTGCTCACACAACAAATGCCCCAAATATTTCAATCTACCAGGTCTCACTTAAAACAATTGTTTCCAATTCATAAGAACACAGGTAAAATCCTGAGTTGGCAGTCCTGAACATCATTTCTGTACAGCATCCTGAGTTCATATGCCCAGATGTAATAATAATGTGATGACTATTTTAGATTTGTAGTATCCAGATAGCAGCGGACCAGTCTCAAAGAAAAAAGGTTGATGTTGCAATTTATGAATTGGAGTAAATGAGCTCACATCTGTCAGATCACCAGAGAAGAAACCAAAGGCAAAGTCAGCACGCTGCTTTATGAGCCGAAATATGAGGAAACCACTTCCTGTCTTGACATAATCCGGTGAGGAGAAGTTTGCATACTGAAACTGCAGCAGATTAAAACTCTCTAGTGAATGATTTATGAGTAAACAGTTTCCCAAGATCTCTATGTACAATGAAATGTCAGAATCCCTGAAGTTTGCTGAAGAATATTGTGACACTTGGAATTTGTTACATGTGGGATTTAATATAAATTTTCAGGATGCCAGAATCAGTGCACAGAAGGCTTCTTTTCTTACCTTGATCGGTGATGAGCACAGGAATGGTACAGTGTCATCATAGTAAGTGGCATTCAAGTCTTGTAAACACTCTGACCCACTCCACAAAATTCATGCCAACCAGTTTGTACAAGCCTCAGCTCTTTATGCTAGTGACATGATGTCACCCAGAACAAACTATCAAACAACTGATAACGTCCATTTCTTGTCTTCCCAGGATTCAACATATGTCCAGCATAGACTTCATTTCACATAAGCATAGGTTATGACTTCCAGACATCTATAATGCTTAATACTTGGCAAGGACTAGGAGAGGGAAAGTACTTGAATTTGGCAGGGGAGAAAACTCCTATCCAATCAGTTTCTGCTGCACCCTTCTGCTTTTTAAAGCTTACAGTGACATATGCAGCTGTTTGACCCTGTGCAAAGAGCACATATAGTCCATGGTTACAAGCCGATTGATACTATATGTCCCATCCAATTCACATTGAAAATATCTCTATTGAGTAATTCCTTTGACTTTGGGGACCACCAGACATACCTTCAAAACATTAGACAAAGACTCTAGTAAGAATGCCATGGGTTGTGTGCCAAACTGTCTATCATAAAAGCACTGTTGTGGGTGTGGCATTCACTCATGTTACAGCACAAATGTTGAAGTCATCTCCCAATGTATGACACAAACGTAGGATGCAGACAAGGATAAACTGTCATGGATTTTCCCAGCATTTCTCAATCTGGATAGTTGTACCATCTATGATGAATTGCCAGGGTATGCCTCCTATGCAGTTTCACTACTAGCACTGAGTCTGCAAACTGGTTGAAGATAGCTGTGTTGTAATTCTCTGATAAGGAATCCCAGTATCCAACGATGGGATAATACATAGCCTGCTAATTATTGATCCCTAGAATCAGGAATGGTAATCTAGTTCATCATCCTTGGAAGATTTGAGTTACATGCCTGCTTTGATCATGGGAAAGAGAAAGAATTAAGACCATGGAATATTGGGAAAATGCATCTTTACAAGGACCATAATAAACACCCAAGACAGCAGCAGCATACAAGGAACAGGAAGAGAGGAGGAGGAAAAGGGTGCAGCTACATTTTGGCCAAGAAGGTCAGGTGAAGCAGAAATGGTCACAGAGGAATCCAAGAGCTTTCTGGATCGGTGCAGGGCCACCTTACTCAAAGGGTGAGGCTCATCTATCCTCCTCACTTGCCCTGAAGCTTCGGTTTGTGTAATGATGATCAGCAGCATGATCAAAGCAATTGATGCCACTGCTTGTGCAAAAAGCTCCATTTGAGTTCCTCACCTACTCATGTTACACAGCCCACTCATTCAAACCCTGAGTCAAAAAATGACAGAGGGACAGAAATGAGAGGAACTGCCAATCCCCAGTATTCCAATGCCACAATCCTCTCAATTTGCTAGCTGCTTCTCTAGATTTCTATATCAATATTGAGGTTTTTGTCTTTGTGATTGTGGATCAAAGCAGGATAGAGTGCAATGTTGAATCAGGAAATGGATCCAAAACTGCTCAATTACTGGGCTGCAGTGTTTTAACTACGGAAATGCCAATTTTCTCTATACTAGACAGCTTGATCTTTACCTCAATAAGACAATAACCACTTCCGATGATCACAGGAGCAAATGATTCAGCCACAACCGTCTTCTAGCAGTGTTATTAACAACAGAAATGCCAGTTTTCTCTGTACTAGACAGCTTGATCTTTACCTCAATAAGACAATAACCACTTCCGATGATCACAGGAGCAACCGAGTCAGGCACAATCTTCTTCCAACTTCTTCTTCATGCAAACTACTTTTCTCCGTGTACTACAACAACTGTCGCTCAAGAAATTCACACTGTCTAAAAACAGACAGACACACAGACAGACATGCAACAACAAACTGAGCTCAACTCCACACCTATCCTCGGATCGAGCCTTTTGATTCTACAATTGAGATGAGACTAGTGTGAGGAACAAAAGTCTCTGTCCCTGAACAACACTGAAAAGCAATTATTAAGAGAGAGACAGAGCAGAGCAGAGCAAAGCATGTTTTTACTGTAGCTTTGATGCAGGTGGAGGCACATGCAAAATTTAGGGGATGGCAGCTGCGGACAACAAGGGGAATTTGCACTTTGTACCAATGTCGACACGAAATATTTAGGCGAGAAAGAAGGGAAGGAAGCAAACGGCAGGAAAAACCAAAAAAGGAAAAACCAAAAAAGGCATTTCGGACCAGTACCTTTTGGCGAGAGAGAGACTCTGCACGACATATTCTGAAAGGATCAACTCCATGAAATCAGATTCTTGGTCCGAACATTCGCAGGATCTTCTTGAGCTTTCTGGCTTGGATCAGACTCTTTCCGATGTGTCGCTCGCGCACGTTTTTCGCTGGAGACCACGGCGCAAGTCGCCGGCGTACGCCCACTGCGCCCGGCGGAGCTTGCAAAACGAAAATCCTACTTCGACTCCAGTGACGAACGACCTCCGATCTCCTCCGACGCCTCCTCCGCCCTGCCCGAAGTTTTCCCCCCTTCTCACCCGGTCCTTCTTCGTCCCACCCGTTCCTTCTTCTTCCTACCCGTCTTTTTGTTTTTTGTTTTTGTTTTTTTTTTTAAAACCCTGCTTATTATTATTCAGCAAATAACCTAAAAAAATAACACACTTTAATTAAGTTCTTAAGTAAAGCTTCTTAAACTTCAATTTAACTTATTAATCCCCAATTAACTTCTTAATCCCTTTCAACTTTAAAAATAATTTTAAATTTAAAAAAAAAATCATTTCCACTTTATTTTTTAGATCTCATTCATCATCATAGACAAGGTGACCAAAAATCCTACTTGAAAAATTAGAGAACAGAAGAAAATAACAATAAAAAATAAAGAGAGAAAAAAAAAGGAACGGTGTAATTGATGATGATTTTATTTTATTATTTTATCGGCTCTACCCTTTAGGGAAGAGACATTGTGATGCATCTAGAAATGGGCCAAAACTTTGGTATCCATATAAAATACGGTGATTTGAAGTTCACTAATAGTCTTAGCCTATCCGTAGGTGCGTTAACTTATTATTATTAATGCCCTACTTAATTTCTATTCATTCATGTATGGTTGGAATAATTTATTTTTTATATTAAATAATGTTTATTTAATTATACATGATAATTTTTAGTGGTGACGAATCAAATTATTTACATGTGAAATTTTGTGTGGAGTAAGTAAAAAGAGTCATCTCTCTATTTTGAAATTCAAGTTTATTATTAAATATCATTATTTATATGTGCTTGTTTTCATTGGTGAAAACTTGCATTAGTCAATGACTTACTATGTTATTTCATACATAGTTCACATAACAAGTTATCTTCACATTAAGTGATGTTTAGTTACTTGTTAATCATGCATGAATAAATTATTATTCATGCATTTTTTTTAAATAGTGAAAAATTTTAATGGCTGCATGTGGATTTTTGTATGGACTATTAAAAGAAAAAATATATTTTTTTTCTTTTTTTTTGAAACCCAAGCTGACTAATTATCCCAAGAGTTCCCCAAATCATCATGACAAGCTTTGGTTGAAGTTTTGGTTGGTGCTATCTATTTTTAGTTTTATATAGTTCACTTGCCATTTGCTTTGAATCCAAAAAACCATTTTGAATTTCTTTCTTTTGAATCTTTCTTCTCACACTTGATACATCCCCCCCCCCCACATGTTCTTGACTTGTTTTGTTTTAGTGGAAGGTGATCGGTTCATCTTGTTTTTATTTTTTTGGGTTCATTTGACCACAAACAAGTGAACAAACTTGTTCTCACAAATTCAACTCCAAGGTGGGTCATGGGTTGTTTTAGGCTTTTAGATTTCTTTAAAAAAAAATTTGGGTTTTGAGCTAAGCACATTTGCATAAGGAGTGTGAGGTTAATGATCACCATTGACAACTTGGATTACACAATTCGCGATGTTGCATTTGAGAGCTTTATTATGCTCAACTATTACAAAAATTTATGGGAATGGAACAAGGCTCATAGTAGTAGTGCAAGTGATTTTTTGACTTTATGAAAAAACAAAATCTCGCTTAATACACATCATAATAAAAAGCCATTAATGTGATGATCTCAATGTTTGACTTGAAGAACTCAAAAAAAAAAAATGACACAAATTTGCGTGTATTATTGTTACAAGTTATTATTGGAAAGTTCTATGTGCCCATTCCAATCGCGACTCCATTTGTGCATATGCGTTGTTCAACTTGTCATCTTACACATATCATACGACAAGATGATGGCATGTTCTTTTTTTGTTATGCTTGTAATATCACAACACCACCTTGTGTTTTGGAGATGAATGTGAAACATCGGATTGTGCTTGACAATAACAACCCATCACATATTGATGTCACCTTTGAAAAAGGATTGGATTCAAACTTTTTAAATGATTTAGATGAGGCGACGTTTTTATCCATGCACTTTGGAAAAACAAATTAACTATTGTCCATTTGTTGAATGCCATTCAAATTCGTGGTTTCATTTTTCCTCACCCCAACCAATGACCTCACTAGTAATTTTCAAGAATATATTGAAGATTGAGTCATAATTTTTATTGCATAAATTTTCAAATTAAAGCAACCAATTTGTTCAATTGTTTCAATGAATCAGTTTTTTTGTTTTTGGTGAATCATCACATCCATGTCCATATATTTCCAAATCAACATACATGTATAAATTTTACTAGATTGAGTTTTTTTAAATAAGCTTAATTCCTAACCATATTGTTGTAAATGTTTGTATATCAAAACTCTCCATTTTATTTTTATTAAGTCACAAATGCAAAATTGCATATTCAAAACTTTTGAAAAGCATTCAATTATTTTTGCAAAAAGGTTTCTTGCAAGTGCTCTCACATAAAGCCAACAACCACCACCACCACCACACCCACTCATTGAAAAACTTGTTGTATGACTAAGTTGTGGATGAATCCCAATTGAGTGTATGTTGAGTTTTACCTACGTAACCTATCACTGGAAAAAAAGGGGCATTTGTAAAGAAATAGGTCGGAACATATGTAGCTACTAAATAATGCAGGCTTTACACTAGGAGTCAAGGCCAATGTCCAACTCAAATTAAGCATTCCTATTCGTGCTCACAATGTTGGATGTAGTCTCTCCCTCAGAGGCAGAGCCAGTAATGAGCAGCACCACGCTGATCAATTCCTGTGAATATCTTCTGTCAAGAGGGATTTTATGGTATCTACTGAGGATTGTACCTGTGCCTCCATCGCCAACTAACCGCATATTCTTTTGCACCATTTAATGTATTGTAGTCTCATTTTGACTCACCATGATGGCTTTCTTGTCATCCTAATTCCTGTCATAAGAAAAGGCAATTCTTGGTGGAACCCATCACATGAAATGCAACTTTAGTGTCAGCACATCATCATCACACAATTGTACCTGCCTTTGTTTCCCGTGCACAAATGAACCTTTCATACTTGAAATCCTCTTGTG
>Ga0116229_10008816_pt1 | contig 15566 bp, 9 predicted proteins | sample S1TSphgellanicum_3_FD_87313 | JGI IMG/M metagenome (GOLD analysis project Ga0116229, IMG submission 87313) | Host-associated microbial communities from peat moss isolated from Minnesota, USA - S1T2_Fc - Sphagnum magellanicum MG | ecosystem: Host-associated > Plants > Peat moss > Unclassified... | reverse complement strand
TGGGCCGCAAAGACAGACAGAGGATAATGAAATTTTAAAAGAAAGAAAGGAAAAAAAAAAAAAAAAAAAAAACAAAGGGGAAAAAAAAAAAAAAAACAAAAAAAAAAAAAAAAAACCCTAGAACCCACATGCTGACCGACCATCTGTCTATTATTATAGGTACCAAGGACGAACCCAAAATTATCCACATTTTATTGGTTGCAATTTGAATTTTTTTTTCAAAAGAAAAAGAGAAGGGTTGAAGGAATGGGAGGGATGGTGGGGGTGGAGAGTGGGGTTGCAAATCCACCTAACTTTCTATTTTTCCAAACCGACCTAACTTATTCCCTCACCTAACCCTAAATTGCTGACTCCTCTGTTTTTTTTGTCTTGGAGGGTGGAGGGGAGGGGGGAAGAGTTGCAACTTTCATGGTTACTAGAATCATGATTGGGAATATCCGCGCACTCCGATTGGCTGTAGCCGAATAACTTCCGGGCTTCCCGCATCATTTCCTAAGATTGGGGGGGGGGGGGCACCTCTCTTTTTAAGGCAGCGAATATCAAGGAAAAGCACTAGTGCGGCATTTAGCCTGGCATTCATTCATCCATCCATCACATGTTCCCCAAAAGCAAAAAGGGTAAGTACAACTAAGCAGGTAGATAAGTAGTAGGTAGATACGCAGGAAGGTAGGTAGGTAGGTAAGTAAGCACAGAGTTTTAAAAATTAGAGCAACTGGTAAACGTGGCTAGATCGTCCCCGTTGAATGACGTAAAAAAGCACACATCGGATGGATGTGTGTGGAGCATGTAGTGACAGACAATCCCGGACTGGCAGGGAGGGAGAATAATGAAGATTGTAAAAGTACTAGGTACAATGGTTTCTGGCGGGGGTGGGGGAGGGGGGGAAGGACTCTGAGGCAAGACTCATAACCGTTGGATTTTGATTCGACCGACATTTGAGGCCGTCCACTGACGTGACGAGAATTTCACAGAAAGGACCGCCGTGGGGCCCTGATGATGATAGGGAGTCGTTGATTGGGCACGCGGGAGGGCAGGTGGTTAAGGTGGTTGGGGGGCGGGGGGGGAGGGGGTAACTAGGTACCGGTACTTAAGGGAGCCTCTTTCTCTGGGCCTCTTAACTCTCTTTCCCTCTGGCTACAATTTAATAACCATAATAATGTTCTTTTGTTTTGTTGCAAGGAAACGAGACAAGTATGTACACAATCATGCACGGGCTCCTCATTGTTTGGATTGCATGATCTCTTTTCTCTCTCTCTCTCTCTCTCTCTCTTTATGGGTTTTGTGGGCCAAAGTGAACCAGCAGTGACCACCCAGTAGCTCACCGTCCACTGGATGTCATTTATGGCTCAATTTAGGATGAACTTTCCACTGGGTTAATCTCTGGTTTCACTATGGTAACCCATTCTGTAAGAACTAGGTCCTATATATATATATAGAGAGAGAGAGAGAGACAGGTAGGTAGGAAAATATGTAGAGAGTTTATACGTAGCTACTTAAGGGGTTTTTTTTACTTACCTACTTACTAACAACCTTTTGAGTTAGCAATAGGCTTGTTAGTAGGTAGTTAGTGGAAAAACAAAGGAACCGAGCTAACCACCCTGGTCATTTAGTGAACTGGAACCCAACACGAAACTGTTTCCTGACCACTTACCATCCATCCCTTGTGTACCATGACTTAGGTACCAGCAAACCTTGTGGACCTAGCCTACCCCTCTTAATCACATGGACCCACCCATCAACTCATGTCTGATTTGTTGGTTTTCTGTTACTTGCTATTGGTAGCATCACGAGGGCTTGGGTCCCTCCCCCCACCTTTGCCCTTTTCTTTTCTGTGAGATTATATATTCTCTTCTGGTGGTGTAAGAGGGGTTACCTGGTTTTTGTTTGTCTGTTTTTCAAAAACTTATTCTTGTTCTGTTTTGCAACCTCGATAAAACCATGCAAAACTTTATTTATACACACCGTGGATTTGGAAAATGTACAAAATAAGAAGAAAAAGGAAAAGGGAGAATTTATAGGACATCAAATTAGCTCAAACTAGATGTCAAAATTTCTCCATGTCAAAAATTGACCTCTTGTAATAGGTTGGCCATATTTCTCCATGTCAAAAATTGATTGTCTGCAATAAGTTGGCCATGGCAATGGGAGGTGTGTTCCAAAGGGGTGGAAGTCAGGAAGTAGTTAGGCTTATGGTTGCCATTTAACTTAAGATGGAAAATGCTTGCATTTTTTATAATGTGATTCAAAAAAATTGATGAAAAAAAGTAATCAAGACAAAAATACAAAAACCTTCTAGCCCTTTCAAGTTCTAAATGGCATTGGCATAGTCGTGTAAAAACACATAAGTTTATTTTTGTATTGGTAAAGGGAAGAATTGATTAATGGGGGTGTCAGTTGTAATAATTCCTTTCTTTGGTTTGAGCTATATCTAAAACAACAAATCTTTGAATTGCACAAGATTGAGGAAGTAAATATGCTTGCCTTGAGTTAACAATGACAACATCAACTAAGGGTGTGAATGCCATCTTTGGTGAACATAATGTCGACTTGTCGACAAATGGAGTTGAACATGGTTGAAAGAAGCACATGTAATTGTTTTTATTTGACATGAAAATCAACATCTTGCACAATGATAATTAAGATGTCACGAATTGCATCATGAATTCTCATGTGTTCATTACCATGAATGTAATGTAAAAGGTGAATGCTCATAAGGTTGATGGGATGTGTGCACACACATTGAAGGAAACCTATAATTGAAAGATGGGGTAATCCAAGTCATGTTCAAAACATTGTGAGAAAAAATTTGGGGAATACAATTGAAAGCTTGAGAAAACTAATCCAACTACAAGCCAAATGTGCATTCCTAAGTTAGAACATGATCAAATTCAAGCATGATGGATTTCAAATATCCTTTCAAAAAATAATGTGTTAAAAATAGTTTGATGGTGCAAATGTTCCAATATAAAATTTTTGAAATCAAACCATTTGTTATATGATGAGTTGTTTAAACAAAAGAAAAAATATATGAGTTGAGAACGAAAGAAGATCACATGCCACTTTGAAATGTCCCTAAAAAGGGAAAGTGTTATTGTCAACTCATGCTAAAGTTTCAAAAGCAAAAAAAAACAAAAAAACGTTGATCAATCACAAATTTTGCAACTACCTTTTTCCCCCTTGAGTCATCATCTCCACACTTCAATTCAGTTGTAGGGGTGTTGTCTGTTGGCTGAAGTGAAAAGAGAATTGTGCTTTGGACAAAGAGTCAGGTTGTAGCTTCTTTTGGGAAACATTAAACCGATGGGCATGGTCTTTTGGGTCAAATTGGGTCCCACAAGCTTTGGCATTTGTGGTGATTTTGAAATCTCCCCCACCCGCCCCCCAAATAGGGAATTCCATGCATGGAGAGTGATACAAACTTTGCCCATGTTTGGGAGTTTTTTCGGGTCATTGAAAATCCATGTTCCCAACAAACCTGGCTGATATTTTTGTGCTTATTTTGTCACATTCGGTTCAGGAATTGAAGAAGCTTAATACGAATATTGACTAGGCCTCCCACATCGTGTTTTGTCGACTCCAGATCTTCCTCGGGACATGGGGAATCAAGGATCTAGGTTTTCAAACTTTGATTCGCTTGGTCCCCATTCAACATATTGTTCTCTTCCCTCCCTATTGAAAAATGAAAGGAGCCAATTTGAATAGGTATGGGGAAAAAAATAAAAATATAATTAATCTTTTAAAACTTTTGGTGGGTTGCAATGAATGATTGAATGCATGCACACTCCCAAGAGTTTCTTCTGGCAATTTTTTTAAATCAAGAAAAATCTTAGGAAAACATGTTTTGTTCAGTGTCAAATTGTGTTTTTTCAAGCTAAAGTTTGCCATTTGTACAAAGCCAAAAATTGAAAGAGGATAGCGTGAAAAAAAGAAGAAAAACACTAATCCAGTTCACAACTTGATAATTATTTATTTTATCTTTTTATATATTGGGTAATTTATGAGAGGCATATTCCAATGATATTTAGCACATGGTTAATTGTATCTTTGGAGTCAGTGTATGCTGTTGGGCTGAGATATTAATAATGCAATCATATTAATAGAAATAATCAGTAACTTAGACGTGTTTGCATTCAGAAAATTATGCTTGCAAGATCAATACCTTGGTGCTGTAGCAGCCTTTTTTTTTAATGGCTATATTTAGCCAAAATACTATATTAAAAATTGAAATGCTAAAATCATGTTTTTTCTGAGATTTTCAATAGCCAGAATCCGACCAAAATTTGAGAAAAATGGCCCGAATTCTATACACAGTTCGAGTAGGGAGACAAAATATATAAAGTTGCTTTCATATTTAGCCAGTAGTCAAATTTGGCTAAATCCTCCTGTGGATTATTGCCACTTTGGCTATAACACAAAATTCCCCGCGCCCCCTCCCCAAAAACACTCTACTGCAGTTTTGGTTCAACTTATTTGGCTAAGGTGGTGGGATCAAGTTGCATAGGGATAGATGTTTCCCTAGGGTAATGTGGCCAAACTCCCCAAAGAAAGCATGGGCCCAATTCCCTTACTCTAGGCACCATCATGTTTCTCCTTTGGCCCAAGAAATGGGGCCAAATTACAAAGGAAAAATTATCCAAACAACCATCTTCTTCCCCAAAGGAAAGAAGATGGAAACCATCTATAACAATGAAGATGTCATACAAAGAAGGCGAGGGTTGTTGAGAAAAAAATTTGAACCCAAGATCTTGTACACAAATCATTTATTCTCACCATTGCGTCATAATTCGAATACAAAGGAAAAAAAAACCTGAATAAAATATTTATTGATTTGGCATTTGTCTTGCAATTGCATCAAGCTTAATATAACTTGTTGTTCATGTTTAGTCAAGAATGGCATGTTTCTTAAGATCCATCTCACCATTGCCTTTTTACAACTTCTTCACAAAACAAGTTTTTAGTGGTGCTTATTAAATGTTTTTTTAGCACACCTAAAACGTAATCAACCCAACTCTTTTCACACCAATATAAGGGCTCCCCAATGTTGCCATCTTTGCAACCTCTACCAATTATCCCATATTAAATAATTGTTCTTTACCCCCAATTAGGCAAAAGGTTCTTTTCCTTTCAAATTTCATTCATACCAAAGGTATTTGATATTATTTCTTATCCAAGAATGCAACCATTGGCCACCCCAAGTCTATGCAATGGAGACCTAGGATCGACACAACAATTCAATAAGATTTCTTGAATCATAGTTGAAATTCCTTTGTCCTCTCCTTCCTCGATTTTAACATTATTATTTGACCTCCCATTTTAATTTTCAAAACATTTATTCCTTACCTCAAGTTGTGTAGGGCACACACATATCCTTCCCATGCTCTCTATCCTGTTAGGTTAGTGGCAATTCATATTAACCTTTCACAACTTCACTTGTCATGATTAACTTTTTATTGGTGAACTTGAAGGAGTGTTTGAACAAAAGGAGTGTTTGAGCAAAAATGTGGGCAATGTGTAGGAACTTCCTTATTCATGCCACCTTTTATTTTGAAATTTGTTTTATTCATTTTTCCCCTTTCCATTCTTTTCAACCTTCATTCATTGACACATGTATAATTTCATTAACCCTTGCACATGGGTGTTGGCATGCTAAAGCAAACACTAAATCCTTGTAATCTACTTGTAGTATAAACATAATGTAATCATAAAGTAAGCTTTAATTTATTAACTTGATAAACATTATTTATTTCCATAATCACTATGAACATCTTTTTTAGTTTTGCTACAATGATATTGAAAAACCATATGTTTAATATGCATTGAAGTAAAGAAGATTTAAATTCATGCAATATTTTTGATTATTTTGTAAGTGTTTCGAACTTTACAAAATAAGTGAAAGTAGATGAAATATTGAATTTTACCATCTTCTAGATAATAGAGTTTTTAAATTATTTGTAAATTGCATTTAAAAGTAGAATGAGCCATGTTCAACTCTAATCACTACTTAATTTTTATTGTGATAAGAATTATTTAAGTTAATGTTGAAAGTTTTGAATAACTTGTATAACAATATTCTTAACATATTATGGGAACATTTGGATAAATTTGAAATGAATCAAATGAATATGGAATACTCAAAATGACTTTTAAAACAATAATTTATTTTTTTGTTATCTGAAAAGACTTTATAAAGAAGTTGAAATGATTTGAAAATGACATTTTAATGATTTTTTTACATATACACCTTAATATGGAAGTATGGTGAAACATCTTATTCATAGGGATTTAAATAATTATTTATTCATTTTAAAGCATTATTTTAAGGATTTTTTCAATTTATTATTATTATTTAATTTTTAAAGACTTAGTCCTTGTCTTAAATGGTTCCTTATATTATGAATACACTTTGTACGGTTTCAACTTTTATATACAATAATTGTAATATGTTAAACTTCTAATGGAAAAGTATGTTTAAACATAATTTTGGCTAACCAATATCAAACATACTTGTTGTCTACTTTTATTATACTAAACTTTTTCAAATTTTGTATTGAGCTTACCATAAATTCAATGCGGGGCACCATGCTTTCATAATCCAATTTTTAATCATATTGAATCTACATTTTTTTGCTTGTGTAAAATTTTTTACCACTTCAAAATTGGACTTTTGAATAAATATTTTTTTTCACAACACCAAAACATGTCTTTTACAATTGGTCCTATTCAACTATAGTCAATTTTCTAGATTTTTTTAAAGTCCTTTATGCCAATTTCTAGTCATATCTCCCATTGTAATCAAATAGGAAAAGTTGTAAGAAAACATGTTTTGGCATTGTGTTTAGTCTACTTTATCATGTTTTCACTTGCACACACATGGAGATATGTATGTACATTCAAAAGCAACACATACCTTATTAATCATCAATATTTTTTTAAGATTAATTTTTAACATTTTGTTTTTCTTCTTTGTTTAAAACAATGTGGGATAACAAACTACCCTTATGTTTAGACCCTCTTCACCTAATTACACATGTATTCCACCACAAACTTCCTCACATGAATAAACTTTCACAATGGCAAGAATACTACACAAAACACAATCATGTAATATACATATATTCATTTTAACACAAAGTTCAAATAAAATTCATGTACTAATTCATTACATACATCTAACCATTCTAAATTCCTTGGGGTTTAATTTGTTGATGCAACCCTCTCAAGTTGAAAAAACATTAGTCCTCTACTTTCTTATCTTACAAATTATTACTCAAGCAAGAGACCACTTTAGCTTTTTAAACAAGGTATAATATCACATCAAACACATGTACATTTATGAATTCAAGTTCCATTTATTTACTTGATGCATAAACATGTTCCCTTCTTAATTAAAAGTGTTTTGAACTTCATTTATTCCTTATTATATTATTCCTCTTCAGTATTTGAATAATTGTCTAGGAAACTTGTTCCTTTATCTTCACTTGAAGCCTTTTAAATCCCTAATTTGTTACCATGTGCTTTCATAATTTTCCTTTTAAAGTAAAATCACACATGGTGTTAAAATGGTCAATTGTTAGCTACCATCTTGTGAATAACCATGTGCGAAATTACCATCACCCTTCCTATAGTCATCTAACATCATCATTTCATGTGAACACAACATTCTCTATCAATGTCAATTCCATGTATTCATGCATTTTGACATCATATATTCACAAATCAAGGATATGACCTTGGGGAGGTTGTGAACATTGGGATTGGGGTTGAAGGAGAGTAAAAAAAAAGTTGAACAATGCTAGTGTTATATTAACACTAAGCTCTAAGATCATTGATGGGGGCTTTAAGTTACCACCAAATTTATAGTTACATATACATTTTCAACATTATTGGGTGTTAACTAAACATTAAGTAACCACTAACTTGCCACCAATTGCCAACATGGATGCCACAACTATTTTTGTGTTTGCTAACATCATGTATGTGAATATAATGTTTTAAATGATTTCATTACCATTTATTTACCACCAAAATAATGCCAATTGTGATGTTACCTTTAGTCAACTTGGGATAATTTATTTTCAAGAAAATAAAAAATGTTACTAATATTTATTTCACTTTGTTGTGGATCTTTTGTCTAATAACTAATGTTTACAGCAATCTTGGCTGGTTACCCAAATGGACCTTGTTCTTTGAGCATAGTTTGGGTTTGATTATGGAATTGGAAACAAATCAAGAGAAGGGCCAATTATGGAACCGAATTGGAACCACCCCTTGGTTATTGCATTAAAGGTAACCAAAATTGGACCCAAGGTTCGATTCCAATTTAACATTTGAAAACAAAAATATGACATAATTTCTTTTCTAAATTTGGTTTTGATTTGAAGGTTTAACCATTTAAAAAAAGTTTAAACTAAAGTGACCCTACAGCACCAATTTGAACCTATAGTGAGTCCACTATGAAAAAAAAATCAAATTTGGGGCTAATTCAAAATAAAAGTATCTAGGGGTCCAATTCAAACCTTCCTACTTATTTTTCATTTTTTGGGTAATTTACCAAATTGATGAATAATTAGTGTGCTTGATGGTGAATAACCAATGGAATCAAGGTTGTTTATGTACAAACACACATTTAAAGGTGGAAATTATCACTATTACAATTCATGGTTTTTTTTACTAGATAATTTAGTACAAAAGGACCTCATTTGGACAAGCATTAAAAAGATCATTTTGTCAATTTGGACAAGTAGAGTTGACGTTGTCCATCATGATTGGGTGGTCTTTTTGATAGGCAAAATGTTGGACTATTTGATTGGTCATTTTGATTAATGGATAGTTGACCAAACTTGTCAAAATTTTTATTTCACCTATTTATTTCACATCACTAGTTATGTAAATAAATAAAAAAGTTAAATAATTAATAAATAGGTTGCACAATGGTTGCTAAATAAAAGGGGTTGGTAAATAGGTAGCTTGTAGTCCATAATAGGTAAATAGGTAGGTAGGTTGTAAGAAGTAAGAGGTAGCTAGGTGGGAAAATCTAGGTAGGTATGAGGTATGAAGTAGGTAGGTAGCTAAGTAAGTATGTTGTAAAAAATAAGTAGGTAGGTTTGTAAAATGGTAGGTGGGAAATAGGAGGTAGGTAGGTAGGTAGGTAAGTAAATAAGTTGGTATGTAGGTAGGCCTAGGTTATTGCCTAACCTAATTTGTAACTATCTTTGCCTATTAAGTAGCATAGGATGTCCCATTTGACTAAAACACCATTGTCCATCTTGACTAAAGATGTCATTTTGTTTTGTCCAACTTGATTAAATTTTCCAATTGATTGGAAGCTATTGGCCATTTTGACCAAGGTGATCATTTTTTGTCCAACTTGACTAGATGTTCATTTTTAGTCAAGTTCATTATTTAAAAAATGCTCGTCATTCAAGCCCCATGCCTTTAATCAAATGTACATGTCCATTAATCAAAAATGACTTGTTAGTCAATTTAAACCTTTTGAAAAACCATGAATTATAGTAATGAATTGTGGCATTAATGTTATTTGTTAATGAATAGCACAAGGTTGACACATTATATGTTGCCCATGAGAGTTGGTGTGGGAGTGTGATGAAATGCCAATGGAAGTTATTCATCGATGAACAATTTGTTAAATTTAGAGTTGTTTCTTTATAAATAAATAATTAATAATCAATAACAATTTTTCCAAAATGGACATTTGGCAAGTTTGGATTGGTGTTGAATATGTCATTTTCTAATTTGTAAATTCAAAAATATTAAAAAAATGTTTTAAAATAATAAATAAAAAAGATGTGATCACTAATAGTAAATTTGAATTGGTTCCAAACCTCCTAACTTTTAAGTTTGGCAAAATACAATAGAATGAATAAAAAGAGAGGTTAAAATTGGACCCCCTTGTATACTTTAATCCCAAACCTACATTGAACTTTTCAAACTTGCCAAATGTGTCACACCTTTCCAAACTTGGGAGGTCCAAAAAGATTTAACAACAAACAACAATGGCACCTCACCATCCCACCCCTTTCACCCCCCTTTCCCCTCCCCTTTGTGTAGTTGTTGATGTTGCAATTGTAGTGGCAACACTCATGTTATTGCAACTCTTGTTTTTATTGTGTAAGACCATGATGTTGATGATGTTCACAACATGCAATGACAACGTTTCCCCCTACCTTTGTAGCTCTTATTGTTGAAGTTTTTCTACCTTTGATGACAACATCACAAAGAAAAAAAGGAGAAAAAGAGAAAGGGAAAGGGAGAGATAAAAAAAAAGACAAAGAAAGCAAAACAAAAAAAAAAAAAGGAAATGGGGTTGTTGTTGGTGGAAGGGCTTATCCATTGCTTGCCTACTTCAAACTTTTCTTCTTTTTCTTTTACAAACTCATTTCCCTCCACACTTTGGGAACATAGGTCTCACTAGGGTTCAAATCCAGAAGGAATGTTATGAACAAAAATTGAAACAAAAAAAATACCTTACCATTTCGTGTTTGAGCAAAAATTCTAGTGCAAAACACAAATTACAATATTGAATGCTTACACAAAAAAATCTAACTACAACACAACACAAAATTGATACCACTTTTGGTGATTTAAAAAGATATGCTCACTTATAATGCACAAGAATGCAACCTCAAACATAATGATCATAAAAATTACAAGATGCATAAACACATAACAACCATAGAAAAAATAAGAATAATGTATTAGAATTTCAAGTGATTTATGATTCACATCAAAATGGTTATGATCCCTATCGACAAAATAATTGAAACTTGTTCATATCAAAATTAGTTCCCCATTAACCAACATTAAATTAAATTAATTGGGCTAACCCAATTTAATGTTATATTAACCATGATTTAATTGAATAACTAACATAACATGCCTAGCATAATCTTCTTTTTCTTGGAATAAAAGTTCAAATTTTTATTTATTTATTTGGATTTTTCGTATTTTGGATGTTGAAATTGGAGCTTACTTTTTTTAAAAGTCAAAACCAGAATTATTCCTCTAATTAAAAAATCAAAATTGAAACTAGGTCCCATATTTGAAATTTAAAAAACCCAAATTAAACTAGAACTGTTTTTCTTAATTAAAAAACCAAAACAAAACTATTTGAAATTAGGAAACCCCAAATTAAATTAAAAACTACTCCCCTAATTAAAAACCAAAATTGAAACTAAGTCCCATATTTGAAATTTAAAAAACCCAATTTAATTTTTTTTTTAATATTTAAAATTCGAAGCAAGGAATCCCTAAAAGTGGGGAACTAACCAACACAACTTAAAACCCCTAACTATTCTTTACATCCTAAGGAGGTTGTAATTATAATCATCATCCAAATAAAAAGCAAGTGACCTTTTGCTACATTTCACTCATTTCTTCTTTACTCATTTTAAAACTTGGAAACATCACAAATGTATTATGCAAGTATCAAAGGTACATTCACATCTATTTCCTCCCTTGTTTTTCATTTCAAAATATTTGTGCATTAGGACTGTTTATAACAAAAAACAAAACAAGAGATAATTGTCAAGTTATTTAGTTATCAAGGTGTTCATTTATGTCATGACCCTAGTTTTGGGCTCGTGACCAAGGCAAAGGCACGGACAGTTGTGGGCCGAGAATACAACTCGGGAGTCACATTTGCACTCCTGCAAATGTGAGGGAATGAACTCACACACTCCCAAGTGGGTAGTTGGAATCCCTATGGAATCCCAAATTTTCAAAAAGGTATTTCAAAGGTCAAAACTCATTAGATTAACAAATTCCTTATACCATTGGAAAGTTCTTGAAACATAAATGTCTCAAATGGGCTTGCATGACCCATTTAAGTACTTAAAACACAAGTTATAACCAAAAGAAAGGCTGGGAGTCAAAGTGTCAATTTGATTCATGCCCACTAAAAGTTGGGAATCACCCTGAAATACATGTTTGTAGGTGGTATGTCACATATCATTGGAAAGCTTTCAAGAAGGGTTATAACTTTGTTTTAGACTTCATTTCAATCAAAGTTCTACACAAGAATGTATGACTTTCCAAAGTATCAGAAATCCCAATTTCAAAAAATTTGGGACTCCTAACTTGGGAGTCTAAAAAAAAATGACATTTGGATATAGCCTTATGGATAATCACAAAGAATAATATAAGGGGGAAGGTGGTGGGTTCTTTCAAGTCTAGGTCGTGGTGAGTCTTATGAATCTGTGTATTGCCCATGACTTGTATGTGCAACAAAAGTGCTCCAACCACGCATTAAACAACTTGTTTAGTTTGTGCAAGTTCTTGTGGATAATTGACTCACTTGTCATTTGTCCTAGGCCCCATTTTGAAGCTCCAGCATGCCCATGTACCCCCAAATTATTACAAACTAAGGAACATACCCAACTCCTCCTTCTTCCATTGTTTTCATTTTCAAATGTGCATTTGAGTATTTCAAGGAGTGTGGGGGTGTGTCAATTTACAACAACCTTTGTCATAATCTCAGATCTAGTGAACTACTTCAAACAACAAATAAATTTAATTCAATATTACCAATTAAATTTAATACTACTGGGTGTTCAAAGATCAGAGCACTCTGATCCTTCATTCAAAAACACCATTGTCCCTTAGTAAATAATCTTACTATGGATTGAATAATGCTGCATCCTTGATGACCTTAACTTTCAACAATGACTAATTAGACAATCATAATGTGCCCAAATGAAACCATATAAAACATAACACACTAGATGGATACTAAACAATAAACACAATTGCCTCCTTCATTTAGCTATAGTTGTTACCCACAAATTCCAATAAGATACATTATCTATAGATATGATTAAGATAGAAGACAAAAACATGACAAAGATTCCCACATTTAAAAATTCCCTAGAAATAAATTCTTTCAAACAAGATTTAGTTTTGGAGCTCCCATATGAATGGGTACCCTTTCTTCCCATCAACCACATACACATCACATTGGACCCTAAACTTTCAAACACAAGAACCTAACTTGCTTCAACAATTGCTTGTGAAACCCCTAGAGCTTGTCATCATTTCTTTGAATCCACCCCTATTTTCCACTACTAGACATGCATTCCTACAATCGAAACATGTGCAAAAAAAGGTTGCATGCTTCAAAAATAAAAAACAAGTCTATACTCAATTCTTCTTGCATTCCAACCTTATAGTAAATTCTTGTACCAATAGAAGGTTTCTACTTTTGAAAATTCACTACAACCAATTGAAATAAAAAACTTATCTAGTCAATAGAAATTGTTAGCATCTTCTTCATGATGATAATAGCTCCATCATTCCATCACTTGCTTCTTCCAAAATCTAGCTAACAACAATTCAAATGACCTCACAATGAAGAGCAACCAACCAACGCCGAGCACTTTCAAGTTGTCGCTTCATAACCTACATAAAACAAAGACATAAAAACAAAACAAGAACTAACATAACTCCCTCACCCATCATTATCAATTGTCAACAATTTGTCATGTATTAGGTTTGACAATTGATGGTATTGTGTCATTGCATTAGGGTTCATCCTTACCCATTTTTCATCACATGTCGTCCTCCAACAATCTTCAAATTGTTATCATGGTTTTGCAACGAGGCCTTCCTGTCTTTTCATGATGGAACTGAAATGAATATATATTTGTTCATGATTTATAATTTCATTCACCACTTGCCACTAGGTCACATAAAGTAAATACTAAAGCTAGCATATTTGATTAAAAATTCCTCTTCATATATACTTTATGAAAAAATAAAATAAAATTTTTTTTGATATTTTTTTGATATAATCCAATTTTAAGCACCACATTAACATTTAAATAAAATTTAAATGATAATATTTTTCAATCATTTGTACACTATAATTTTTTGCATGTCATTTGAAATAAAATGGAAATAACTCCCCTTAGAAACATTCCCATCACCTAACCTTGCCATTTCCTAATTGGGGTTTCCTCCTATTCCTAATTTGTCCTTATTGAGATTGCTTCCTCTTTTTAATTTGAAACTACTTGGGCTATTTCTTGTTTTTATCTTAGTTTTTTCTTATGTTTAGTAGGCGTGTCTTCCCCTCTTAATGATTACTTTCAACCCCTTTTGGGGCTACCTCCAACCCTTAAACTCAACAATGACAAGCCAACCCTACCCCCAAATAAAACGTCCTTATGTTCTTTGTCCAAAACACAATTTACTAATTGCCTTCTTAAGGACAAGGTTTTGTTTATTATTGCTACCCATTAGGTCCACCACAAAATGGCTCCAAAGTTACTATTATGCCAAATATCATGTGCTGCCTTAATGTGTGCTTTGAGTGTAATTAAAGACTTTTGGTGCATGAACATTAATCATGAAAATTCAAAATAATCCTAAGATTCATTAGGTTAATATAGTCCTTTCAACCCTTTTTTTAAATATAAGAATTCAAGCTTTGAAAACATGGACTTTTAAAACTTGTAAAGCTACAAGTTATATCAACTTAATTTTAACATATACAACTTATGGGCATTATTGGACGTTATAATTTGTTTTTAATTTCCTCTTAATGCAATACATACATGGATGAATGTTTTCAATGTTTTCATAATCACATGTACGAAACACTTCTATTTTGATGAATATAGGTGAAAATCTAAATGCTTGTGAAAGGTTATAGTTAAATTGCATGCCTTATTTTTAAAAATAATTTTCCATGTAACCTTTGCACCCAGTGAATAGCTTTCAAAAGTTCAAAAGGTACTCGAAACCAAATTGTAGATATGGAAAGAACAAATAGTATAGCCATTATAATAGAAAATTTCATCTAATTTGAACATATACCTATTACCTCATAATCACAAAATATTATGCTTTTACTGAATAGTTTCCTACAAATTTGAAACATTTTTCAATTTTACTCTCCTCACTAAATGGAACTAAGAAGTTGGTTTGAACCCAATGTTACGCAATCTAAACCCAAATTTATATGTGCATACAAATTATGATAATAATCTTACACAACTAAAAGACATATCCTCCACCACTTGGGGGAAGGGGTTTTACATGCAACTATTATCATTGTCAATTAAAGAAAAAGATGCCCATAATGGCCCAAAGATTAATTTTTGTGCAACATAAGTAGGTCCAACAAGTTTGATGTGACATAAGGCTACATGTTGAAACTAGAAAACAAGGTGCCCAACACATGAAAATGTTCATTTTTCAAAATGAAGCTTTAAGATTGATACATTTTGACAATGCATGAAACTAGGGAAGTTGGAAAAGATGGAACCTAGGAAAATTGGGAAGTTGGACAAGGGTTGAAAATGAAACTAGTTGAGATAGAGGGATGTGTTAAAAGTTCTATCATTGCCCAAAAAAATGGAAGGTAGAGTGACACGAACAATATTCCAAAGGATTTATTTTTCCTTGCTTATACCTTCCATCTTTAGGCATTGATAGGTACATTGGATATAAAATGGCAAAAGCAAGGTGCTGTGTACCAAAGTCAGTAGTTGGAAAATATCACACATGGATGGAGTCTAAATTACATCCAAAATACAAGTGACTTCATT